>Ga0302188_10000024_pt1 | contig 107171 bp, 102 predicted proteins | sample II_Bog_E2_1_FD_198783 | JGI IMG/M metagenome (GOLD analysis project Ga0302188, IMG submission 198783) | Peat permafrost microbial communities from Stordalen Mire near Abisko, Sweden - II_Bog_E2_1 | ecosystem: Environmental > Terrestrial > Soil > Wetlands > Peat | place: Sweden: Abisko... | reverse complement strand
AAAAAGAATATCTGGTTGTGATAGCCAAGTGGACCCACCTGTTCCCATACCGAACACAGTAGTTAAGCACTTGAACGTCGAAAGTACTTGGGTGGAAACGCCCTGGGAGGATAGAAAACTGCCAGTTTTATTCCTTGATAGCTCAGTTGGTAGAGCAATCGGCTGTTAACCGATCGGTCGTAGGTTCGAGTCCTACTCAAGGAGCCATTTTCTTAAGCACTTAATGAATTCTGAATAGCATTTATTAGGTGCTTTTTCTATGTCAATAAAAGAGCTTGATTCTCTATAGTAGATTTGTTATAATAAACGTCATATATTGAAATGTGATGATGAGGAAGAGTAAATGTATTTAGTTTAGCAGAGAGCTATGATGTGGTGTGACATAGCAGACTAAGACATTGAAATACACCTTTGAACTGTAAGCTGAACTTTAGTAGGCAGATCCGTCTGGTCGCGTTATAGGCTGCAAAGTTATATTTGCTACAGCAAATTAAATTTGGGTGGTACCACGAGTGAATTTTACTCGTCCCTTTTCGGAGGGACGAGTTTTTTATTTTAAAATAAAAACAATAATATATAATGGAGGAATGAATATGAGTGTTTTTGATACGCTAAAAGAACGTGGCTTTATTGCTCAAGTAACGCATGAAAATGAAATTCGTGAATTATTTGATAAAGAAAAAGTGAGCTTTTATATTGGTTTTGACCCGACGGCGGATAGCCTTCATGTTGGACATTTTTTAGGTATGATGGTTATGGCCCATATGCAGCAAGCCGGACATCGTCCCATTTGTTTGATTGGTGGGGGGACAGCAACCGTAGGTGATCCTTCGGGTAAAACGGATATGCGCAAAATGATGACAGATGAGGTTATTGCGCATAATTGTGAATGTTTCAAGAAACAAATGCAGCGGTTTATTGATTTTAGTGATGGAAAGGCACTTATGGTTAATAATGGTGACTGGCTTAAAAAATTAAATTATATTGAGATGCTTCGCGATATTGGACCTCATTTTTCTGTTAATCGCATGCTTACGGCAGAGTGTTATAAACAAAGAATGGAAAAGGGATTAACTTTTTTAGAGTTTAATTATATGATCATGCAGGCGTATGATTTTATGGAACTCAATCATCGTTATGATTGTAAATTAGAAATGGGTGGCGATGATCAATGGTCTAATATTATCGCTGGTGTTGAGCTGATCCGCCGTAAAGAAGCTAAAGCAGCATTTGGTTTGACATTTACATTACTTACAACCAGTGAAGGTAAAAAAATGGGTAAAACCGAGAAAGGTGCTTTATGGCTTGATCCAGAAAAGACATCGCCTTATGAGTTTTATCAGTATTGGAGAAATGTTACGGATGCGGATGTTGAAAAATGTTTAGCACTTTTGACATTTTTACCGATGGAAGAAGTTAAACGTTTGGGGTCACTTCAAGATCAAGCTATCAATGATGCAAAAAAAGTTTTGGCATTTGAAGTTACAAAGCTCATTCATGGTGAAGCAGAAGCGTTGTCTGCACAGCAGGCCGCAGAAGCACTTTTTAATGGAACTGGAAATTTAGATAATGTACCAACCATTGAACTTTCGAAAGCTGATTTTGGATTGAAATTACTCGATATTTTGGCACGCGAAGGTGTTTTTGATTCAAAAAGCGAAGGGCGTCGTTTAATTCAACAAAATGGTTTATCCCTACAAGATGAAAAAATAACAGATGTTGATTTTATCTTAAGCAAAGAATTATTTAGTGAAAAATCTTTACTTGTTAAAAAGGGAAAGAAAAAATATTATCGTTTGGTTATAGCTTAAATTTTGCGAAAATAAACCATATATGATAGAATAACTAAGTTAGTTTAATAAAAAGGAGCGGTTACTTTTATGTCAGGACATTCTAAATGGGCAAATATTAAACGTAAAAAAGGGGCAAATGATGCGATTCGTGGTAAAGTTACAACGAAGATCGGCCGTGAAATTACTGTTGCAGTAAGAATGGGTGGTAGTGATGTTACTGGTAATATGCGATTGAAATTAGCTTTGTCAAAAGCGAAAGCGAATAATATTCCAAAAGAAAATATTCAAAGAGCAATTCAAAAAGGTATGGGTGCCGCTGATGGTAGCAGCTATGAAGAATTATTTTACGAAGGTTACGGACCTGCTGGTTCGGCTGTTATGATAGATATATTGACGGATAATCGTAATCGTACCGCAGCTGATATTCGGCATCTGTTTTCTAAAAATGGCGGTAATCTTGGTGAAACAGGCTGTGTGGGCTGGATGTTTAAGAAAAAAGCTGTTTTCATTGTTGATAGAGAAAGCTATGATAAAGAAGAGGATCTTATGCTGTTGGTCTTAGATGCTGGTGCTGATGATTTTAAAGCAGAAGAAGATTCATTTGAAATCATCGCCGCTCCAGAAGATTTTGAAGCAATTGCGCAAGTTCTTGAAGACAATAAAATTGAGACGGTAGAAGCGGAAGTTACGATGGTTCCAGATACTACTGTGAAAATTGAAGGAAAAGATGCAATAAAAATGATGAATCTTATTGAAGCACTCGAAGAACATGATGATGTGCAAAATGTTTATTCGAATTATGACATTGATGAAGAAGAATAAATAACAATAAACCCTCACTTTGATTTATTTGAAAATTAAAGTGAGGGTTTATTGTTTTCTGTTGTTTGAATTCGCTGCATATGATATGATAGAACATATGGTCTTAAACTTTTGCGTGACATTAGATTGAGGTAAAAGAATTTAGTTTGAGGAATAGGAATTTTAATATGTTGGTTTTAGGTATTGATCCAGGAACGGCAATTTGTGGCTATGGTTTAGTAGAAATGCAGGGTAATCATTTACGTGCAATTGATTATGGTGCAGTGCTTACAAGTCCTAAAAGTAAACCGGAAGAACGTTTATTAAAAATCTATAATGAGATAGATGCGCTTATCTTAAAATATAAACCGGATGTTATGGGCGTGGAACAACTGTTTTTCAATCGAAATGTAACCACGGCAATTCCCGTTGGACAGGCACGCGGTGTCGTGCTTTTGACGGCAGCAAAACATGAAATTGAACTGGTTGAACGAACGCCACTCCAGGTAAAACAAGCAGTTGTTGGCTACGGACGAGCGACGAAAGATCAAGTTATTTATATGGTACAAAAACTTTTAAATCTGCCAAAAGCACCACATCCAGATGATGTTGCGGATGCATTGGCAGTCGCTATTTGTACAACCCATTGCATGAACAGTATTGTGTGGCGAAATAAACTTTAATTATTCAGAGTATCTAGTCGAAAATGCAAGGGTAGGACAAATGATATTTGTTTTATCGTTGCTATTTTTTTGGAATATCGAGAGTGCAGAATTCGCCAAAAAACATATTATGATATATAATAATACACAGTGCTTTGTCGGATTGATGCAGCTAGGTAAGGAGGCGGTATGTTATTATGATAGGATATTTAAACGGAAAAATCAGCCATTTATTGATCGATTATTGTTTAATAAACGTGAATGGAGTCGGGTACCGTGTTTTTATAGCCGGATCAACAAGAGCTAAGCTGTCAGTGGGCAGTACGGTCACTTTATTTACATATTTGAATGTACGTGAAGATGCAATGCTTTTATATGGATTTTATACGCAGGCAGAATATGATTTGTTTCTTAAACTTTTATCGGTTTCTGGTATTGGTCCGAAAGTAGCCTTGGGGATGATGTCAGCGATTACAGTAGAGAATCTTTCGAAAGCAATTCAACAGAAACAAATTGGTGTGCTAACGAAACTCCCTGGAATCGGGAAAAAATCGGCCGAGCGTTTAATCTTAGAACTTAAGGATAAAGTGCAAACGACAGATGATGTTGTTATGTTCGATGTGATTGATACTGGGGATGGTGGATCAGATGTCATATCCGAGGCGAGTCAGGCTTTATTTGCACTAGGGTATACGCAGGCAGAAATAGCGCCTTTGCTGCGGAAAGCAATGGGTTTAAAAACAGTAGAAGAGGTCATTAAATTTGCATTAAAGGAATTTGCTAGGAGGTAGCAATGGAAGATAAAGACGAACGGATTGTTTTGGGCGATGAGCAAAATGTCGATCAATGGCAATATAGTTTAAGACCAAAAAAGTTTATGGAATATATCGGTCAGGATAAAGTAAAAGAAAATTTGTCTATTTTTGTTCAGGCTGCTTTATCTAGAGGTGAAGCCTTAGATCATGTGCTTTTATATGGTCCGCCAGGTCTTGGTAAAACTACCTTAGCCGCCATTATTGCCAATGAATTAGGCGTTAACTTTCGTGTAACTTCAGGACCAGCGATTGAAAGAGCTGGGGATTTAGCGGCATTATTGACAAATCTTGGTGAAAAAGACGTTTTATTTATTGATGAAATTCATCGTTTGTCACGTAATGTTGAAGAAGTATTATATTCCGCTATGGAAGATTTTGCGCTTGATATTATTATTGGTAAAGGACCAAGTGCAAGATCTATACGACTGGATATAGCACCGTTTACTTTAATTGGTGCGACGACGAAAGCTGGTGCTTTGGCAGCACCGCTGCGTGATCGTTTTGGCGTTATTTCTCGCCTCGAATATTATGAACCTGATGCCTTAGTGCATATTATTAAGCGGGCAGCAGAGATTTTAGATATTGCAATTGAAGAACGGGGAGCGATCGAAATAGCAAGGCGGTCGCGTGGTACACCGCGTATCGCAAATCGACTATTGAAACGGGTGCGGGATTTTGCCCAAATTACTGCAGATGGAATTATTACGGATGATATAGCCGATAAGGCTTTGGTAATGTTAGAAGTTGATAAAATGGGGCTTGATCATACAGATCGCATGCTGCTCAATGCGATGATTCACAAATTTGCTGGCGGACCCGTTGGTTTGGATACGATAGCTGCAGCTATTAGTGAAGAAACGGATACAATTGAAGATGTGTATGAACCCTATCTTTTGCAACTAGGTTTCATAAATCGAACACCGCGTGGTCGTGTTGCTACTATAGCAGCTTATGAACACTTGAATATTCCTTATCCGAAAGATTAACTATGGCGTAAAAGAGGTTTGGTTAAAATGAAAATATTATTGCATATGTGTTGTGGTCCATGTTCTTGTTTTCCAGTACAGAGATTGCGTGAATTGGGACATGAATTAACGGGCTATTTTTTTAATCCGAATATTCATCCTTATAAAGAATTCAGGCATCGGCTGGAAACGGCACAAGAATTTGCTGAAAAAGTTAATCTGGAAATTATTGTGGATGATACCTATCAATTGCGAGAATTTTTAACGAAAGCATTGACCGCAGAAACCGTGCCGAATGGTCGTTGTCAAATGTGCTATACCTGGCGGCTTCGTCAAGCCGCTAAATTTGCGAAAGCGAATGGATATGATGCATTCACGGCGTCGTTGTTTGTAAGTCCTTATCAGCAGCATGATGTGATGAAAAAAACAGCAGAAATCATTGCAATAGAAGAAGATATTTCTTTTTTCTATGAAGATTTCCGTCCTGGCTGGCAAACGGGTGTTGATTTAAGTTTGCAAATGGAACTTTATCGTCAACCCTATTGTGGCTGTATTTTTAGTGAAGAAGAACGTTATAGCAAGGCTTTGCGAAAAAAGAAAAAACAAGAACAAAAACAAAAGCAAACGCAATTACAAAGCTTAACATCGTAATAATTTATCTTAGTTCGTAAAATTTCAATGCGCAAAAGTGAGGGGATTCTATCGTGAAAATAGGGAAAATTATTATATGTTTGCTTGTTTTATTGTTATCAATGACCTTAACCTCAGAAGCTAGTGTCCGAACCGAGGGACAAAGTCCAGAAGTGAAAGTTGGTTTATGGACTAAACAATCTAGTATCGCTGTATCCGCGGATGCACCGTTTGTTCTTTTGGACCGTGATACTCGTAAACTAATAAAAAAATATGATGCAAATGTAAAATTATTCATTGTTTTTAAAAATCAACAGTTATTATTAAATGATCAGCCTATAAAAAGTAAAAATATAGAAATTGAATTAGAAAATTCTGACATGGATAAAGGAATTGAAATAAACAAGAAGACCTATCGTGGAACAATGGAAATCAATGCTGCTTCCGAGAGTATGACCGTAATCAATAAAATTTTACTTGATCAATACCTATATAGTGTGGTTGCGGGGGAGATGCCCGATTCATGGCCTGCGGAAGCTTTGAAAGCACAGGCTGTAGCAGCGCGGACTTTTGCTTTATATAGTTTACATAAACATGAAGATGAAGGGTTTGACTTGTGTGCCACGACACATTGTCAGGTATATACTGGTAAAAAAGCCGAAAAAGCAAACACGATTAAAGCAGTTGATGACACGACAGGTCTTGTTATGTTATATAATAATAAACCGATTTATGCACCATTCCATACGACTTCAGGTGGTTATACTGAAAATAGTGAAGATGTTTGGGGTACCTACTTGCCGTATTTGCGTTCTGTGTTAGATGATGATGCACAGGCGCCGAATCATCATTGGCAAGTGGATGTAACCCCATTGGAAATTCAGATGAAATTGGCCGCAAATGGACACCCCATTGGAAATTTGCAAGCAATGGAGCTTTCTCCTTTAGAAAAAGAAGGAAATAGTTCAGCGGACCGAACAGCAACTGGTCGTATAAAAACGATGCGCTTTATTGGTAATAAGGCTATTGTAACTCTTACCGGTACTCAAGTGCGAGATATATTTTCTTTAAAAAGTACACTGTTTGATATTAGTATGGTTGTACCAGTGGATAAAAAAAGTGATGTTCCTATTGGTGAGTATTACAAAAAAGGAATCAAAGTAGATTTATCTCCGTACCAAGAAAAAAACTTCATTACGGATACGGAAAATATCCGTCGTGTCCAGGGTCGAACCGGTGAAATTATTTCATTTTCGGGCTTTGGTTGGGGTCATGGACTAGGCATGTCACAATGGGGCGCAAAAGCTATGGCTGAAAAATTTGCTGTTAACAAAAATGGTGATTTTAAAGACATACTGAATCATTATTATAAAAATATAGAAATAAAAAAAATCTATTAAAAGTTCATTAAGGGAGTAAATATTACTATGTTATTGTCAGATTTTGATTACAATTTACCAGAAGAATTAATTGCTCAAACACCATGCGAACCGCGAAATCATTCTCGGTTAATGGTGCTTGATAAAACAGCTAAAACGATTGAACATCGTCACTTTTATGATTTAAAAGATCAACTTGTTCCAGGCGATACTTTGATCTTTAATGATACACGAGTGATGCCGGCACGGCTAATTGGTCATCGTGAAAGTGGGGGGAAGGTTGAAGTTTTTCTATTGCGGCGTATCAATGGCGATGAATGGGAGACTTTAGTTAAACCGGGGAAAAAAGCATTGACAGGCAATATTATTTCCTTTGGAACAGAACTTTCTTGTGAAATAATAAGTCATACTGATTTTGGTGGACGGGTTGTAAAATTCCACTATAAAGGTACTTTTGAAGAAATTCTTGATCGACTGGGTGAAACACCGCTACCACCTTATATCCATGAAGAACTAGCCGATAAAGAGCGGTATCAAACAGTTTATTCCAAAGAAAAAGGTTCTGCGGCTGCACCGACAGCTGGACTACATTTTACGACAGAAATGCTAGAAGAATTAAAAGCTATGGGCGTTAAACTGGGTTTTGTTACCTTGCATGTTGGTCTTGGTACATTCCGTCCGGTTAATGTTGAAAAAATAGAAGATCATGTTATGCATAAAGAATATTATTGTGTACCGGAGGAAACCGCAAAATTAATTTGCGATACGAAGGCACGTGGGGACAGAGTGATTGCCGTAGGAACTACTTCGATACGTACACTGGAATCGGCGAGTGAACGCAAAGGTTTCATCGAAGCTAAAAGTGGTTGGACCGAAATCTTTATTTATCCAGGTTATGAATTTAAAATTGTCGATGCTCTTATTACAAACTTTCATTTACCAAAATCAACCTTACTGATGTTGATTAGTGCATTTGCTGATAAAGAATTTATTTTACAAGCCTATGAAGAAGCCATTAAGGAAAAATATAGATTTTTTAGTTTTGGCGATGCGATGTTACTCTTAAACCAGAAAATTAAAAAGTAGTAAAAGCCCCTGTTCCTATTGAGAGTCAGGGGCTTTTGCTACATATATGCGACAATAAGAATTTTTTCCTGTAGGAATACTTCATAGGAAAATTCATCACTTTTAAATGGCAGTGAAAGAATCGTTAGATTTGATGTAGTTCCATAGTGCACGTTTTTCTATTGATTATATTTAAGTAAGTATAATAATAATATATATTATTATATTGGATTTATAATTCTGTCTATAGTATAATTTTTATTAGTTGTAAAGTAAACTGAATAAATTAAATATTAAAAAAGGAGACTGACTTATTTGCAAACAATAAAAAAAATAGCAACCGTTGGATTTGAAGAAACAAATGACGCTTTAGTTACTGTCAGTCCACAAAAGGCTGGGCAAGGTATTACAGTAGAATTAATTTCAACCGTAAAAAGACAATATGGCGAACATTTAGAATTGATAATTATAGATGCAGTAAAACAAGCGGATTACACGGATGTTCATGTAGAAGTGCGAGATCGAGGCGCTTGGGATTATGCATTACATGCCAGGATTGTAACTGCACTGAGTAGGGGGGCTGAACAGTGAATACCATTGAATCAAAATCGCGATTGCGCCGTACTATGATGTTTGTTCCGGGAAACAGTCCAAAAATGATTAATAATGCCGAAATTTATGGTGCGGATACTCTCATGTTTGATGTAGAGGATTCTATTGCCATCTCTCAAAAAGATGCCGCTCGGATGATGGTTAAATACGCACTTAAATATTTGCCGTTCAATTGTGAAACAGCTGTTCGCGTCAATCACGTAACCCAGACGCCATTTGGCATGGATGATCTAAAAGCCATTTTACCTTCTAAACCTGATTTAATCCGTCTACCTAAAACCGAATCAGTTGATGAAGTACGATTAGTTACCAACTTAATCGAAAAAGTCGAAACAAAAGAAGGTTTTCCTGAAGGTTCCATCAATATTATTTGTGCCATTGAAAGTGTACGCGGTCTGTATGAAGCGAGAGCGATTGCCAAAGAAAAGAGAGTTGTAGCGATTGCATTAGGTGGTGAAGATTTCATTGCTGACCTGCGGACACAACGAACAGCTCATGGTATTGAATTGTATTATGCTCGATCGCAAATTCTTATGGCCGCCCGCGATGCCAATATCCAAGCAATGGATACAGTGTTTGCCGACGTATATAACCTCGAAGGCTTTCGTAAAGAAGTAACTGACAGTAAAGATATGGGGTTTGACGGCAAATCGGTAATCCATCCGCTGCAAATTGGCATTGTCCACGAAATTTATACGCCGACAGAGCAACAGATCACCCATTCAGTTAAAGTATTAGCTTCCTACAAAGATGCTATTGCAAATAATCGTGGTGTAATAACAGTTGACGGAAAAATGATCGACGGACCGATTGTAGTTCGTGCTGAGCGTATTGTCGCCCAGGCAAAAGCAGCAGGTGTGTGGATTCAGGAGGAATTTAATCATGAAGAATAAAGCAGGTAGAGAGTTTCCTATACATATTGACGGATTAAAATCATATCGTCCTTATGCAGGATTATTCATAGAGCCGTCAACACCGGTTCGCATGGCTGGTAAATTATTGTGTGTCGGTAAACCAGGGAGTAATAAAATATTGAATTCTCTGACCGAAGCGATAGAAGCCACTTGTTTGCATGATGGCATGACGATTTCCTTTCATCATCATTTCCGGAATGGCGACTATATCATACAATTGGTTATGACGGCTATTGCGGCTAAAGGTATCCAAGATATTACGATTGCCACAAGTTCACTCAATGATTGCCATGACTTTCTTATTGACTATATTGAAAACGGCACGGTTACAGCTTTGGAAACAAGTGGTTTGCGCGGTAAGTTAGGAGCTTATCTGACAAAAAATCCGAGCAAATTAAAACGTCCGGTAATCATTCGTTCTCATGGCGGACGAGCCAGAGCTATTGAAGCGGGTGATCTTAAAATTGATGTAGCTTTTATGGGGGTGCCTACTTGCGACCGTTTCGGCAATGCCACCGGTCAAATCGGCAAATCAGCCTGCGGTGCTTTAGGCTATGCCATGCTGGATTCGCGTTTCGCCGAACAAGTCGTTCTAGTAACAGATAATCTCATTGATGGCTATGTCTTCCCTTATAGCATTCCGCAAACAGATGTTAATTATATTGTACCTGTCGAAGCAATTGGCGATCCCGCTGGTATTGCCTCAGGTATTTTACGAATTACCAAAAATCCAATCCAATTAATTTTAGCCGAAGTCGCGGCCAAGGCCATTGAACACTCAGGTTACTTTAAAAATGGGTACTCATTACAACTGGGTGGCGGTGGTGCTTCCCTCGCAGTAGGGCGTTTCATTCGCGAAAAAATGCTTAAACAACAAATCAAAGGCGGATTCGGCGTTGGTGGCATGACTGGTGTTTTTGCCAAAATGCTGGAAGAAGGATTATTTGAAATTTGCTATGACACGCAGACTTTCGATACAACCGCGATCCAATCTCTGAGAGAAAATCCCCGTCATGTAGAAATGTCAGCATCTTTTTATGCGAATCCATGGAGTCCGGGTCCAATTATCAATGCCTTGGATATTGGCATTCTAGGTGCAACCGAAGTTGATCTTGATTTCAACGTAAATGTGATTACCAATTCCAACGGTCTGCTTATGGGAGCATCAGGCGGACATTCGGACATTGCCGCTGCTGCCAAATTATCCATCATTGTCATGCCGCTCATTAGAGGTCGGCTGCCTATGGTTCGTGATCGTGTACAAAACATTGTCACTCCAGGAGAATCCATTGATGTAGTTGTAACTGACCGCGGCATTGCTATCAATCCGCGTCGCGATGATCTTATCGAAAACTTACGTAATCGTGGACTAAACATTATGACTATTGAAGAACTACAGGGTTTGGCACACAAACTGATTGGTAAACCGCAGGAAATTCCATTGAGTCAGGAAGAGAAAGATATTGTTGCTGTTATTGAATACCGCGACGGAACGTTATTAGACATTATTCGAAAGCCTTTATGATTATCGATGAATTTCAGCGATTAGCGATAGATCATGATATGATAGCGTTAATGAAAAAGGAAAAATCATAGTTATGCTCGACAATATCCTAACAAGAAGGGCTCATGTTATAGAACCGATCAAGAAATTGCAATGTTGCAGTTTCGGGGATTTTGTCATTTTTGAACGAAGAAAGGAGAAAGTATTGTTATGAATAGCGTGATTATTATAATAGCTCTAGTACTCTCTATCGTAATCGGTCGCACAAAAAAAATCAACATTGGTCTCCTAGCAATGGGTTTTGCGTACTTAATCGGGAGCTTCTTGCTTAAAATGAAACCTGCTGATATTATCGCATTATGGCCACTGAGCATTTTTTTCGTTATTTTGGCCATCTCGTTGTTTTTCAGCTTTGCTATTGATAACGGCACACTTGAGACTTTGGCCTCCAGTATTTTGTACCGTTTCCGCTCGTATCCGGTGATGCTGCCAGTCGTCTTCTTTTTTGTGGCTGCCTTGGTTGCTGCACTTGGAGCCGGCTATTATGCCGTTATGGTCATCCTAACCCCTATTGCGCTCATTATCTGCAATAAGACTAATATTAATCCGCTAATAGGCGGTCTGGCCGTAGATGTCGGGGGGCAGGTTGGTTCTAACTTCATGATCAGTCTCAATGGCGTTATTTTTCGGAACCTGATTACCAGCGAAGGGTTTTCGAGTGACATAGCGTTTACTACTACCTTTAGCATTTTCGTAACATATTTGGTTATGTCCTTCTTGATAATCATTGGATTGATGTTATTCAGTCGCAAAAGGACGCTGATCGGAGCGGGGCAGAGTATTAACCTTTCTACGGAATTGAAGAAACCCGCGCCATTCAATCATAAGCAGAAGATAAATTTAAGCCTTATTTTCATCTTCGCGGTTCTCCTTCTGGTACCGTCGATCTTTCATTTTATCGCTCCCGATGCTGCGATACTGACCTTCATTAATTCAAAAATCGATGTTGGTCTTATCGCCATTATATTTTCCGTTATTTCTTTGCTTCTCGATCTGGGCGATGAAAAGAGCGTTTTTGCGAAAGTGCCTTGGAATACTCTTATCATGATCTCAGGTATGGGGATGCTGACTTCGGTTGCCGTAAAAGCAGGAACCATCGAAATCCTTGCTAACTGGGTGAGCACCAGCATTCCAATCGGTCTCATTCCAGTAACGCTCAGCATAGTCGCAGCGTTCGTGAACATCATTGGTGGCAGTTTTGTGGGGGTCGTCGCCCCGGCACTCTTTCCAGTCGTTGCATCCGTTACGCACATTACCGGTTTGAGCCCTATGCTTCTGTATACTTGCTTGACGATCGGTGGTCTTTCCACAGGTATTTCCCCGTTCTCTGCTGGCGGTGCAATTATTCTGGGATTTACGGAAGAAAGTGAACGCGATGCGATGTTTCGTAAGGAACTTTTCATCGGATTGCCAGTGTGTATAGGTTTCGCAGTGGTTGTAAGTCTTGTCTATTTTGCCATCATCCATTAAAGATTTTTGTGATACGGGCAAAGAGACCCACGTTGACGGGAACTATAAATTTGGAGGCTTTCACGTCAATCCCTATCTTTGTAAACTAGCTATGTATTATAGGTTGTTATTTTAAGAGGCACGTATTTTGGCTGATTATACGGAAGGTCTATAAAAAAGTAGTCAATTATAAGGAGTAAAAAGCTCTGTTCCTCTTATGGTACAGGGCTTTTTACTCCTTATAAAGTAGTTGTGTATAGGGTTATTTTTAAACTGAATTAACAGGCTGATCAATTATAATTGCCGATTTTTTATTTTCAGTATATATAATTTTATGTTGATTTTTTTGTTAGCTGCAAAAGAATAAAAATATTCTTGACTTAGACTGAACTCTAAGTGGTAGGATAGAGATATAAAAAATATACAGCGTCTTTTTTCTTACGATTCTTATGCACACATTTTTATGAAAATTCATTATAAATTACGAAGCGTAGTTTGAAAGTGAAATTAAGGTGGAATAATAAGCTATGAATATAGAACATAACAAATTATCCCGGCGTAAATTTGTTAAGCTTATGAGTGGGTTTATTGTAGGTGCTGCTGGGGTGTATACATTTTTACCAGGGGTTCGATCATGGTCATTACAGGCTATTCAATCAGCAAAAACGATTGCGGAGCATTATCTACCGATGGGGGATATGGATGCAGTAGCGGTTCGTCAGATTATTACGAAGGATAGTGCGCTTTCACGAACAATTATGTGGCAGTCTGACTTTCCTGAAAAGACGGCTGTTGTAGAATATCGCACTAAAGGAGAAGCTACACTACAATCAAGTGCAGCCACGGATGAAGTGTTTTCTGATGACAAAACAACGACCTATATACATGTTGCAGAATTAAATGATTTAACTCCTGGTGAAGAATACGAATATCGGGTTGGCGATGACAATAAGCGTAGTGATTGGCATGATTTAAAAACCAATGCTGGGCTCGTTTTTAAGGCTTTGATTTTTCCAGATTCACAGTCGAGTGACTATAGTGATTGGAAAAATCTTGCGCAATTTGCCCAAAAAGCGAATCCTGATGCGGCATTTTTTGTTAACATGGGCGATTTGGTTGATAATGGTGAAGACCATACCCAGTGGCGAGCTTGGTTTGAGGGTGTTGCTGGTATGATAGATACGATTCCGCTCGTACCGCTTTTGGGAAATCATGAAACCTATAATCTGGATTGGAAAGTCCGGATGCCAGAGGCGTATCTCCATCTTTTTTCTTTGCCGTCAAATGGCTTTCCTGAAAGACAGAACCAGTTTTATTCTTTTGACTATGGATCGGTACATTTTAGTGTTTTAAATACACAGTTTGATGAAATGGAGCAGTTCCAGCCAGGACTGTTGAAAATTCAAAAAGAATGGTTCATAAAAGATATTGCACAGACCAAGAAAAAATGGAAAGCCGTTTTGATGCATAAAGATGTATTAACCTACAAATTTAAAACTCGGCAAAGTGATAGACAATCCGGCATATCGGATATTGGAAAAGCGTGGATGCCTTTATTTGACTACTATGGAATTGATGTCGTACTTACAGGACATCTCCATACGTATCGTCGCCGTGAGCGCTTATATAATTTCCAGCCTGATGCGCGTGGTCCAATTTATATTGTTACTGGTGTTGCGGGCAATGTCCGCTATCCGAATCTATGGGGTGAGCATCCATTTGATAAGGTTGTTGCCCCACAGCCAGAAACGGATAATTATATGACAGTAGAAGTTGACGAAAAAGCTTTGCGCTTGAAGTCATTTTTACCATCTGGCGAAGAAATCGATCAGGTGGAGATTACAAAGGATTCTTAAATCCGTTCGTTAAAACAGAATTTATAGGAGGAATATTTGTATGCAAACGAAAAAATTAGGCTTTGGTTTTATGCGCCTGCCGGTACAAAGCAAGGAAGACCCAACAAGCATTGATTTGGCTGTATTAAATCAAATGGTAGATACTTTCTTAGCTAAGGGGTTCACCTATTTTGATACAGCGTATATGTACCATAGCGGAAAAAGTGAAATAGCCATTCGTGAAGCTTTGGTTAAACGTCATCCAAGAGACAGTTTTACCTTAGCTGATAAGCTGCCAACTATGTTTTTGAAAAAACAGGAAGATCAAGAACGAATTTTTACTGAACAGTTAGAAAAATGTGGCGTAGAATACTTTGATTACTATCTGCTACATAATTTAGGCGTGACAAATTATGCAACAGCGCAGAAGTTTAATAGTTTTCCTTTTATATTGTCGAAGAAGAATGAAGGAAAAATCAAACAGATTGGTTTCTCATTTCATGACAATGCTAATTTATTAGATGAAATATTGACGACACATCCTGAAGTGGATTTTGTTCAATTGCAGATCAATTATCTTGATTGGGACAATGATAGCATTCAGTCAAGAAAATGTTATGAAGTCGCGAGAAAACATAATAAACCGATTGTTGTTATGGAACCAGTAAAAGGTGGAATGTTGGCAACTGTGCCGGAAAAGGCAGAAAAACTATTTAAAGAGTATCATCCAAATCTTTCGATACCTTCATGGGCGATTCGCTATGCGGCTAGTCATGAGGGAATTATGATGGTATTAAGCGGCATGTCTGATCAGGAGCAATTATTGGACAACACGGGTTATATGCAAGAATTTAAACCGTTCACACAGACGGAGTATGATATTTTAAGCAAAGCTGTTGCGATTATTAATGAATCAATTGTTGTTCCATGTACAGCCTGTCAGTACTGTGTGGATGGATGTCCAAAACAGATCGCGATTCCAAAATATTTTGCCTTATACAATACGGAAAAACAGTCATCAAACAAAGGCTTTTCCATACAAAGAGTGTATTATGATAATTATACAAAAGTAAATGGGAAGGCCTCAGATTGTATTGGCTGTAAAAAGTGCGAAAAAAGTTGTCCGCAACATATTGAGATTATAAAATATTTAAAGGATGTAGCAGCTACCTTTGAAGTTGAAATTCCTTCGCACAGCTGAAAAATAAAAAGAAAAAAAGTTATGCACATTGATCGAGTTGTTTCTATATATATGCAGGCGAAGATAGTTTGTGTAGGTTTTTAAATCTGCACAAACTATTTTTTTATGGAAAAACAGCTGAATTGTAACTTGATTTATAGGAAAGATTGAAAAAAGAGTAACTTGCTGTTATACTTTTCTATTATGTATAGAAAAAAGTTTTTCGTTTCAATAAAGAGCGGAATGGTTTACACTATATTTTAGTAAACGCAGGGAATTGTGTTTAAGCATAACATTGTGGGTGCACGTTTTTATTAACTGGCAAACCGTAAGATTGAGTTGGGGGACTTATTTTGACAGCAATAAAATATGAGTTGATTAAAGAGTGTTCAAAGACGGGGGCACGGGCGGGGAAAATCCATACACCACATGGTTCGTTTGATACACCAATGTTTATGCCCGTAGGGACACAGGCATCGGTTAAAAGCGTATCACCAGAAGAGCTAAAGGATATGGGCGCAGGGATTATTTTAAGTAATACCTATCATTTGTTTTTACGACCGGGTGAAGATCTTGTCAAGGAAGCGGGCGGATTGCATAAATTTATGAACTGGGATCAAGCTATTTTAACAGATAGTGGTGGATTTCAAGTTTTTAGTCTTGGTGATCTTCGTAAGATTACCGAAGATGGTGTGACATTTCGGTCTCATATTGATGGTTCAAAGAAATTTTTATCACCGGAAGTGGCGACTAAAATACAGATGGATCTTGGTGCTGATATTATCATGGCTTTTGATGAATGTGTTCCATATCCAGCTGATCACGACTATACAAAACAATCGACGCAACGTACGACGAGATGGGCGAAACGTTGTAAGGATACGCTGACCCGTAAAGATCAGGGGCTATTTGGAATTGTTCAGGGGGGTATGTATAAAGATCTTCGCACGATGAGTGTCAATGATTTAAAAGAGATGGATTTTCCCGGCTATGCAATTGGTGGATTAAGCGTTGGAGAACCAAAAGATCTTATGTATGAGATATTGGAACATACGGTTTGCCAACTGCCAAAAGACAAGCCGCGCTATCTTATGGGCGTTGGGACACCAGACTGCTTAGTCGAAGGTGTTCAGCGAGGCATTGATATGTTTGATTGCGTATTTCCAACTCGTGTAGCCAGAAATGGTACAGCAATGACTTGGACGGGACGCCTTGTTGTAAAGAATGCAGAATATACTCGTGATTTTAGACCAATTGATGAGCACTGCGACTGCTATGCCTGCCGTAATTATTCACGGGCCTATATTCGCCACCTAGTTCGTGTTAATGAGATTTTTGGTCTTCGACTGATGACAATCCATAACTTATATTTTTTATTGGATTTTATGCGGAAAATGCGTGAATCAATTATGGAAGATCGTTTTGTTGAGTTCCAAAATAAATTTCTAGCGAATTATATTCATTAAACAGGAACTATATGAAATTTGTCGAATTTAACTTTATAGCTAAATATAATTAAACCAAGTTGGAAGGAGTTTTGTAGATATGAATCCTGAAATGATGGGAATGCTTGCATCCTATGGTCCAATTGTGATCATGGTCGTTATTTTTTACTTTCTTTTATACAAACCACAAAAGAAAGAACAGAAACGTCGTAAAGAGATGCTTGATAATATCAATAAAGGTAATCGAATCATGACAGTTGGTGGTATTTATGGTGAGATTACGAGCATTAAAGATAATATTGTCACTGTGAAAATTGCTGATAAAGTTGAAATTGAAGTTGCAAGATCATCGATTAATGCTAATGTTTCACAAGAAAAAAAATAAAAAAAATTCCATTGGAAACTGTGATTCAATGAAAATGGCTTTAGAAAAGAAAAATTTGCGGAAATTGATTTTACAAAAACGTCGCAAGTTAAGTCAAACAATTGTACATAGACAAAGTGATCTTGTGTTCGAACACTTAATAAATTTATCGATTTATAAAAATGCACAATGCATCATGTTTTATGCAGCACTGCCGGATGAAGTACAAACTGATAAAATGATGCGTTATGCTTTGCAGGATGGTAAACAAATATGCATTCCCTATATTTATGATAAAAGTGGCTTGATGAATGCAGTACGGGTGTTCGATGTTGATCAATTGAGTAAAGGTGATTTTGATATCTTAACGATAAATTCACGCAATATGGAGTTTGCTAATCCAGAGGATATCGATTTGATGATTGTACCAGGTGTTGCGTTTGATACGGCTGGCTATAGGCTTGGTATGGGCGCAGCCTTTTATGACCGTTTTATCATGCGGGCACAACAAGCTTTTTGTTTGGGCATTGCATTTGACTGTCAAATCGTGCACAAAGTCCCGTTTGAAGAGCATGATTGTTCAATGGATGCGATATTGACAGCAAGTGGTTTGATAAATTCTAAAGAAGGCAAAATGTAAATTTTACATTTTGCCTTCTTTCTGATAGGCGGAGATTGATATGGAAATAAAAATGGCAATTGCAAAAACTTCAAAATATGCAGTGGATTATTCTGGTGATGGTTGTGAATTTGCCGAACGACCGCATGGGGGGATATCTGCTATTCTGGCTGATGGACAGGGAAGCGGACTTTCGGCTCATCATACGAGCAGCTGGGTCATTCATAAAGCTGTATCTTTAATTGCCGATGGAGCGCGTGATGGAGCAGTGGCCAGAGCTGTTCATGATTATTTGTATGCAATGAAAGATAAAAAAGTATCGTGTACCTTAACGGTGCTTAGCGCCGATCTAGAAACGGAAACAATTGTTATCAGCCGCAATTCGAACTGTCCCGTTATTGTGAAGACGGATGATTATCAAACAGTATATGACGATGATGTCAACCCGATTGGGGTACATCGTCATATGAAACCTTTAATCTATGAATTGCCACTAGCAAACGGCATGCTAATTGTTTCTTATACGGATGGTATTCAAGCTGCAGGACGAAAAAGGGGCGGACCACAGGCTGAACTATCTTATATTTTAAAAATAATCGAAGATAATGCCGTGGAGGATGTTGATTTTATCGCTAAAAGTATTTTAGAATATGCGCTGCAGATGGATCACGATAAACCAGGTGATGATATGACTGTGGTGGTTATGGGAATATGCGATAAAAAAGAGAACAATAAGATCGGACACGTAAGTATTACTTATCCAGTTTAGGTTAGGAGATGCTTTATTATGTCACTGATAGCTGTGGTTGGAGTATGTGCTTCTGGTAAAACCACATTGGTTACCAATTTGAAAGAGGCTGGTTTTAATGCGTACAATGTGGCACAAGAACATTCCTGTATAAAAAAATTCTGGAATAAACATCATCCGGATATTTTGATTATGATCGATGCTAGCCTTGCTGCCATCAAAAAACGCCGCATCGTTTACTGGGATGAAAGTCGTCTGACGGCGCAGCATGAACGCTTAAGTGATGCGAAGGCACATGCTGATTTATATATACAAACCGATTCTTTAAGTAAAGAAGATGTGCTTAAAGAAGTCATAGCTTTTATAAAAAAAGCAGAAGATACTCTATAAATAGCTGTATATGGTGAATTGACATACGTATAATGTGACGTCTATAATAGAAACGTATGGTTGAGATTGGAAAAATATTGGAGGGATAAAGAGTTGAGGAAAGATAATTTCATTAAGCTTTTGGTTGTCATTCTTGCGATTGTCGGCATATTTAGTTTTTACATATCGCCGTTGGCGTATTCGATCAGACAAGGTCTTGACTTACAGGGGGGAACGCATGTTGTTCTAGAAGCTGTAGATACACCAGAAGCAAAGGTAAATGAAGATGCTATGCAGCGTGTAGTCAAAATTATTGAAAAACGTGTAAATGAGCTGGGGCTCACCGAGCCGTTGATACAGCGTGAAGGCGAAAGACGTATTATTGTGGAGTTGCCAGGGATCAAAGATCCAGATAAAGCAATTCAGATTTTGGGAAAGACAGCTATGCTGGAGTTTCAGGATGAAGCTGGTAATACAGTCATGAATGGTACGGATTTAAAAGATGCGCAGGCGCAAATTGATCAATCAAATCAAAATTTGGTTTCACTAGAATTTACTGCGGAGGGCAGTGAAAAATTTGCTGATCTGACTAGCAAAAATATTGGTAAGAAAATTGCAATTCTTCTCGATAAAGAAGTGTTGACAGCACCAAATGTCAAGGAAGCAATTACTGGCGGTAAAGCTGTAATCACTGGCTCTAGAACATTGGAAGAAGCACAAAATTTAGCAATATTGCTTCGTTCAGGTTCATTGCCAGTTAAGGTAAATATCATCGAAACAAGAACTGTAGGTCCGACACTCGGACAAGATTCGAAAGATAAGAGCGAGTTTGCTTTTACTATCGGGATTGGTGCAGTTATTTTATTTATGGTTTTATTTTATCGGTTACCGGGACTTGTGGCCGATATTAGCTTAATGGCCTATGTAATTATGTTGCTCTTTTTATTGAAGATGCTCGATGCGACGCTGACACTTCCAGGGGTTGCCGGGATTATTCTGTCAATCGGGATGGCGGTTGATGCCAACGTTCTGATTTTTGAACATTTTAAAGAAGAGTATCGCTTCGGTAAGACCTTGCGTATGTCGATGGATGCTGGTTTTAAGCGTGCGTTTACGACGATCCTGGATTCTCATATGACGACCATTCTTGCCTCAGGTGTTTTGTTCTTGTTTGGAACAGGAACGGTTAAAGGGTTTGCTATTACATTGGGTCTTGGAACTGTATTGAGTTTATTTACAGCAACGACTTTTACCCAATACATGTTAAAACTTTTATTTGGCGCTAATTTATTTACGCATCCAACGATTTATGGTGCATCTAGACCGACTAAGGTGGTGGATAATAATGCAGAAAATTGATATTATAGGCAAACGCAAATGGTGGTACATCATTTCTCTTGTGATTATTATTCCGGGGATCATCTGTATGTTTACGCGAGGTTTTAATTTAGGAATCGATTTTACGGGTGGTACCATTATTGATTTAAAATTTGATAAACCCGTATCAATTATGGATGTTCGTGATGTGCTTAAAACGTATAAATTAGATAATAGTACAATTCAGCTGGCTGGTGAAGACAGCAGTGCGGCTGTTTCACAAAGTGTTATGATACGAACCGTTGATTTGGAAGAAAATGACCGTAAAGCAGTTATGGCTTCATTGAAAGATTCGTTAGGTAATTATAATGTGCTGCGTGAGGAAAAAGTAGGTTCAACCATGGGATCGGAACTTATGATGCAAGCGTTATGGGCAACGTTGCTTTCGTGGCTGCTCATTGTATTATATATTTCCTATCGGTTTGAGTTTAGATTTGGGATTGCTGCGGTGCTCGCTTTGGTACATGATATTTTGATTGTATTGAGTGTTTTTTCACTTATGCAAAAGCAGGTGGATTCTTCTTTTGTAGCGGCACTTATGACAATCGTTGGCTATTCGGTTAATGATACAATTGTTATTTTCGACCGAATTCGTGAAAATTTAAAGCTGCACTTTAGAAAAGGCGGCAATATTGACGAACTTGCCAATACAAGTATTTATCAAACGCTGACGCGTTCTATTTATACCGTATGTACAGTACTGTTTACGACACTAGCATTGTATTATTTCGGTGGAGATACGACGAAAGATTTTGCCTTTGCACTTTTGATTGGTTTTACCTGTGGGGCTTATTCATCCATCTTTATCGCAAGTCCATTGTGGGTTACGTTTAGAGGTTGGGCTGAAGCAAAACGAGCAAGACAAAAAGCAGCTACAGCAAAATAAACGAAATAAGACGATTTTTTATAAAACACAGGTGATTTCGCCTGTGTTTTATTTTTCTTCATGGTGAAAAGGATTTTTAGTAAAATATCACGAATGTTTATAAGTTAACGATAGTTTATTGGTTGAATTTATATTTTAGATAAAATGAAAGGGACTGCCTGCATGCAAAAAAAATGGAATTTTATGGACAGCGATATAAAAACTAGAGGAGAACTGGCAGCAAATTTACAGATATCAGAAACAATTGCAGGCGTATTATTACATCGTGGTATCACAGATCCCGTGGCAGCTGATGGATTTTTACATAGTGAAAAGCTATCTTTTGGAAATGCTTTTTTATTAAAAGATATGATAACGGCGGTCAAGCGGATTCAACGAGCGATTGTTAAGCAGGAACACATCACGGTATATGGTGATTATGATGTGGACGGAATTACAGCGACTGCATTATTGGTTCGAACCCTTAATAGATTGGGTGCCAGTGTCGCTTATTATATACCGGATCGTCAGGCAGAGGGCTATGGCTTTAATACAGAAGCTTTAAAACAGCTTTATGACGAAGGCACAAAACTTTTAATATCGGTTGATTGTGGCATTAGTGCGTTGCAAGAAGTCGAAGCCGTTGACGGAAAGTTCGATATCATTATTACGGATCATCATATTCCTGGTACAGAGCTGCCAAAGGTTTTGGCGATTATCAACCCCAAACAATCGGATTGTAAATATCCAGATAAAAATCTTGCTGGGGTAGGAGTTGCTTTTAAAGTATGTCAAGCTCTCTGGGAAACTATGAAAAATGTTTCATTTGCCGAAGATCTTGATATTGTGACACTTGGAACTGTGGCAGATATTGTGCCGTTGTTAGGCGAAAACAGGCTGATCGTAAAACGTGGCTTAACAGAGCTAAATCACACAAAAAATATAGGGCTTAAGGCTTTAATTCAAATTTGTAATTTATCTGATAAAAAAATTGACACAGGTCATGTTGGTTTTATGCTGGCACCTAGGCTAAATGCAGCGGGACGCCTTGATAGTGCGTTGATTGGCGTCGAATTGCTGTTGGCAGAAGATGAAAATCGGGTCTACAATATTGCCAAACAATTGGATGCTGAAAATATAAAAAGACAAGTCGTGGAAAAAGAAATTTTGACGAAAGTCGAACAGTTTTTAACACAGATTGATATTACACAAGAAAAAATGTTATTGGTTTCGGGGGATAATTGGCATACTGGGGTAATCGGTATTGTAGCATCACGGATTGTTGAAAAATATTATAAACCGGTTCTGATTATTGGAATCCATGACGGGGTTGGTAAAGGTTCATGCCGGAGTATTCGTGGCTTTCATATGTATGAAGCACTTTTTGCCTGTAAGGATTTACTGGAAGCTTTTGGCGGGCATGCGCAAGCGGCAGGTCTTACTGTAAAGCCAGAGAATATTCCGGCATTACGTAAACGTTTGAATCAGATAGCAGCGGAAAAACTAACAGAGAAAGACTATATTCCTGTTTTGGATATTGAAGAGAATTTAAATGTATGTGATGTTGATCGTGTGTTTTTAGATGAACTTTCCTGTTTGGAGCCTTATGGAATGGGAAATCCAAGACCTACTTTTGCCTGTGACAATGTAGAACTTTTTGATATCAGGAAAATTGGTAAAGATGGAACCCATCTCCGTTTCAAACTAAAACAAGATAAAGGTCAGGCAACAGCTCTGGCCTGGAATATGGGAGAAGAAGCTGACCGATTGAAACAGGTAAATACAGCCGATATTGCCTTTCAACCAGAATTGAATGAATGGCAAGGGCATGTATCCATTCAGCTCAAAACCCAGGCGATACGGACGTATGAACATAAAGATACGGAGCTGGATCTCTTTTTTGCTGAAAATTCCCAGTTGTCTTCAAGATGCAAGGATGTTCCAGTCCAACAGTTTTTTACCAAACTAGAGGGCAGTGCTTGTGTTGAGTGCCAGACAGCCATTCGTGGATTGCCTGTCGGAGCTGTGGTTGATGTCACAGTGGAAAAACAAAACCAACTTTTTCTTTGCACACAGGAAAAACAAAAACTTGGTTTTTTGCGAGCAGAAATTGCCCAGGCACTTATAGACCCAATAAAACAAGGCCTTTTGTATAAGGCTCAGATTATAGCCATTCATGAGGTGCAAGAATCAATGCTTGCGGTTCATGTTTTAGTCTTTCAGTATCAACCGAAACATTATGATGCAGAAAAATATCAAAACATAACAATGGAAGAAGTTCGGAATGTATTGATCGGGACGGCGAACAATTCTGTTTTACCGAGTGATACATTACATAATTTGCAAAATAATAAAAACACGTTGTTTATGGCAGGACACAATCAGCAGCAGGAGATCATTCAAATCTATGCAGCTTGGCAAGCAATCAATCATCATAAGCTGACAATCCTTGTTTATCCACTACGATCTCTCATAAATGATCAGTATCATAGATTCAAAACTCAAATGGCGAAACTAGAACTTACGGTATATAAAGGAACGGGGATGTTGTCAATTCATGAACAGTCTTGTTTACTAGAAGCTTTATATAATCAAACTATTGATCTTTTGCTAGTAACGCCAGAGTTTTTAGAAACTCATTTGCGGTTTTTGCAGGCAGGAAAAGCAACGGGCTTTTTTGTGGTTGCGGAATGTCAGTATCTTGTACAAAATGATGAACGATTTTTTTATAAAAATATAGAGTTATTGCTTAGTGGTTTGAACAAACCTGTAGTTTTAGCTGTTACGAAACAATTAAGTACGACAGAATCGGAGTACATCAAAAAATGCTTATCAATTGAAAGAATTTTACATGATAAGAACAGTGCCCAAAATCTGAGGTTTATTGATAATAGGAATGAACAGTTTAAAATCAATTATTTAAAATCAATTTTAGAAAAAAAAGAACAAATGCTTCTTTTTGTAAATAGCCCTCAAAAAGCCATGGATGTTGCAAACAAGCTGCGAAAGCAATTCCCGAACATTGCTTTTTACCATGCCGGACTGACCGCTCTTTGGTGTGATAGAATAGAACAATGGTTTCAAACAGAAAAACTTCAGGCGATTATCACGACGAATTCTTGTAGTGATCGGTTTAGTTTGTCCAATATTCGGCATGTGGTGCAATATGAGCTGCCATTTCATAAAGTATCGTTTCAACAGCATATTGAAAAGGCTGGACGTGATGGTGAAGTAGCAACAATTCATGTTTTATTCGGTGAAAAAGATGCAGATATCAATCAATTAATTTTAGCAGGGCGAGCACCTGATAGAACGATTGTTGGTAAAGTTTATTTGGTTTTAAAGGAAAATAAAACAGCACAAGCTAGTTTGGCAATGACCCACCAACAAATCACAGTAAAATTTAGTCAGCGCTATAATGAAATGATTACTGAATTTTGTGTTGAACAATGTTTGTTGATTTTAGAAGAATTAAATTTAATTTGGCGTGAAACGCTGCCTCAAAGTGAGGTGTTATATTTTCAAGTTCCACCAGAGATAAAATTGAATTTGATGCAGGCTGGTTCTTATGTTGAAGGAGTACATGAAAAAGAAGATTTTAACGACTTTAAACATGAAATGCTGGATATGTCAAAGAATAATATATTGACATCAATAAATAAGCCGTTGTATCCTGATAATTAATGTTATAATGGATTGAAGCAATTTTACTGTGTGATAATGGGGTTGAATAAAATGAAAGAAAAAGAGAATATACCAATTACAATTGATGCAATCATTCAAGATGTACTTCATTATCAACCGGATGCGCAGGTTGATTTAATTCGCAAGGCCTATGATTTAGCTCATGCAGCTCATGCAGGACAAAAACGTGTTTCTGGTGAAGAATATATTTATCATCCATTGAGTGTTGCGGCAATTTTGACAGAACTTCAGATTGATGCACTGACCATCAGCGCAGCCTTATTACATGATGTTGTTGAAGATACAACGTATACAATCGAAGAGATGAAAGAATTATTCGGAGAAGAAGTTGCTATGCTCATCGATGGTGTAACAAAACTGAGTCGAATTGAATATAAATCAAAAGAAGAACAGCAACTGGAAAACTATCGTAAGATGTTTTTGGCTATGGCCAAAGATATTCGAGTGATTTTAATTAAATTAGCTGATCGTTTGCATAATATGCGTACACTAAAATTTATGCGAGAAGATAAGCAAAAACGAATTGCGAAAGAAACCATAGAAATTTATGCACCACTGGCAAATCGCTTAGGAATTTCCAATATTAAGTGGGAACTGGAAGATTTGTGCCTTCGTTATTTAGAACCGGAAACGTATTATAATCTTGTGGAAAAAGTAAAACAAAAAAGAAAAGAACGACAGGAATTTATTGATAATTCTATTCAAACATTGCGTATTTATTTGGAAAAAGCAGACATTGAAACGGAAATTCAAGGTCGTGCTAAACATTTTTATAGTATTTATAAAAAAATGAAGCGTGATAATAAGGATATCAGTGAAATTTACGATTTGTCCGCCGTTCGGGTTCTAGTCAGCAGTGTAAAAGACTGTTATGGGGTGTTAGGGATCATTCATACCCTTTGGAAACCATTGCCTGGTCGCTTTAAGGATTATATAGCTATGCCGAAATCAAATGGGTATCAATCACTTCATACAACGGTGATTGGAACCGAAGGTTATCCACTCGAAATTCAGATCAGGACTTTTTTGATGCATAAAGTTTCCGAATATGGTGTTGCGGCACATTGGAAGTATAAAGAAAGCGGCAAAAGTGTTGGGGCTGGCAAAGAATATGACCAAAAAATGTCATGGCTTAGGCAGCTTGTCAATTTACAGCAGGAACTTAGTGATCCACGAGAATATGTTGAGGCTCTTAAAGTGGATGTGTTTTCGGATGAGGTCTTTGTTTTTACACCAAAAGGTGATGTCATTGACTTACCGAAGGGTTCTATTCCACTTGATTTTGCTTATCGAATCCATACGGATGTTGGTCATCATTGTGTCGGAGCGAAAGTAAATGGGAAAATTGTGCCACTTGAATATAAACTCAAAAATGGTGATATTTTATCGATCATAACGAATAAACAAAACAACGGACCAAGTCGTGATTGGCTCAATATTGTGGCATCAACGGAAACCCGCAATAAAATTCGGCAGTGGTTTAAAAAAGCAAAACGTGAAGAAAATATTGAGCGCGGGTCGGAACTAATTGACAAAGAGGCAAAGCGTCTGGGCTATGAACCAAAAGAACTTCTGAAAAATGATAGACTAAAAGAAGTAGCCAAAAAACTAAACATTTTAACGGAAGATGATTTGTTGGCGACTTTAGGTTATGGTGGAATCACAATCAATGGTATTTTAGGAAAATTGATTGAGCTTTATAAAAAAGAACTGCAACAAGCCACACCACCAGATATTTCGCAAATGCTGGAGAAACTCAAACCGCATGGTGAAAAGAAAAAATCAAGCCATGGCATTTTAGTAGAAGGCGAAGGCGGAGTTCTTGTTCGGTTAGCAAGGTGCTGCAATCCAATTCCAGGCGATCCAATCACTGGTTATATTACAAGAGGGCGCGGCGTATCCGTACACCGCTCCGACTGCCCAAATGTAATCAATGAAAACAATGATTTTGCTCGTGTGATTGAAGTTAATTGGGATATTGGCTTAGATAAAGTCTATACGGTAACGATTGATATAACCTGTAATGATAAATCCGGTGTTTTGACGAGCCTTATGTCAGTTCCATCCGAATCTAAAATAAATATTAGTTCTATCAATGCCAGGACATACAAAAACAATAAAACATCTACTGTGACAATGGGGCTTGAGGTCAAAAGTTCATTGCAGGTAGAGCAGATTATGACTAAATTTCGACGATTAAAAGATATATATAGTGTATCACGTACATTAGTATCAAATAAAGAGGAGTGATGCAAATGAAAGTACATTCCATGGTAGTGGGGGAGTTAGGCGTTAATTGTTATATTGTTGCTTGTGAAAAAACAAAAGAAGCGATTGTTATTGATCCAGGTGATGAGCCCAATCGTATTTTACAATATATTAAAGAGGAACATTTAAATGTCAAATATGTCGTAAATACCCATGGTCATGCGGATCATATCGGTGCAAATGATGCAATTGTCGAAGCGACAGGGGCTGCACTCAAAATTCATGAAGGTGATTTGGTTATGTTAGGTGATGCGAAACAAAATCTATCGGCTTTTCATGGTCTGCCAGTTCTGTCACATACAAAGGCACAACTTTTACATGAAGGTGATCAAATACTTTTTGGTGAAGAAAAACTTGTGGTTTTGCACATACCAGGACATTCGCCAGGTGGGGTTTGTTTGTCGGGCAGTCAAATTCTATTTAGTGGTGATTCATTGTTTGCTGAATCGGTTGGACGTTGTGATTTTCCTGGAGGATCAATGACAGATTTGATATATAATATAAAAACAAAACTGATGGTACTCGATGATAATACAATTGTTTATCCGGGGCATGGACCACGAACAAAAATTGGATGGGAAAGAAAAGATAACCCATACCTTTCCGAAGACAATAGGCAATAAAATAAATTTCTTTGTATTTTTTGCATATTTTTGGTAAAATAGAGTTATTTGGACAATGAATCTAGTGATTTGTCTTGAAGAGCGATCTTAGATTAATAGAGGGGAATTATATAATGGCTAAGAAAATTACAATGGATGACTTGAAAAAGAGGCTGCAAGAACGTCAGTATAAGCTAACACCACAAAGACAAACGGTTCTGCAGATTTTTCTGGGGCGTGCTGGTGAACATTTAAGTGCAGAAGATGTACATGGAATCCTAAGACAAAATCAGTCCGAAATTGGATTAGCTACTGTATATCGTAGTTTAGAGTTATTGAGTGATATTAATATATTACAAAAAATGGACTTTGGTGATGGACGCAGCCGTTATGAATTAAATGAAACGGATGCCAAAGAACATCAGCATCATCATTTAATCTGTCTGAAGTGTGGAACGGTCAAAGAGTTTGCGGATGATTTATTAGAACCTTTAGAACTGGATATTTCGGAAAAAAGCCAATTCCAGATTGTTGATCATCAGGTAAAATTCTATGGCTATTGTCAGGAGTGCCAGAAGAAACGTGAAGATTAAACATTTTTATCTAAATAGCCAAGAGGAAGTTATTGTAAAAATTGTCAAGGAAATCTTAACGTTATTTAAGATTGAATTTGATGAAGTGAGCAAGGAACCACTTGCCTATGAGTCGTTAACAATTGATAATCAAGTTATGCTGGATGATATTGTAAGAGTTAACACAAAAATACGGCTTGTTGACTCAGCAAAGGTTGAATATGATTTTTGTATAGAAGCTGTGGGGCAAATTGATGAGCGTAAACTCGCATCTTCTCGGCGGTTGATTAAACTAAATTTATATCATCTGTTTCGCAAGTATTTTCGATTTGAGGCTGCTCCATGGGGGATACTGCATGGTGTCAGACCAACTAAAATAGTTCATCATTTTATTGACCAGGGGTTAACGAAACCTGCTATTATAAGTCGTTTGCAAAACGATTATGAAGTCAGTACAGCGAAAGCCGAACTTATAACCAAACTTGCGTTTAAACAGCGCTCTTTTCTTGCCACATCAAACCCTAAATTAGTTAGTGTGTATGTAGGAATTCCATTTTGTTTGTCAAGATGTTTGTATTGTTCGTTCCCATCCTATGTTTTACCGAAACAAGAAATTTTAGATCAATTTATGGCAACACTCAAACAGGATATTGCGGCAGCGAAGTCTTTGCTTATGCAACATGGCTTGAGCGTACAGAGTATCTATATCGGCGGTGGAACACCAACGAGTTTGCCCAATGCGGAATTTATGGTGTTATTGAATTTAGTGAAAGATTCTTTTTATGGTGTGGAAACAGTCGAATTTACGGTAGAAGCTGGACGACCGGATACGATTACCGATCATAAAATTGCTGTGATGATGAATCATTCTGTCAATCGGGTTAGTGTGAATCCACAGACTATGCAGCTGAAAACTTTAAAACGAATTGGACGAAACCATACTCCAGCGGCTATAATAGAAATGTTTCATAAATTCCGTAATGCGGGCATGCAGCATATCAACATGGATTTGATTATTGGTCTTCCTGGTGAAACCTGTGAGGATATGAAAGATACGATGCAAAAAATCGTTGTACTGAATCCGGATGATATTACACTGCATGCTTTGGCTCTGAAAAAGGGTTCTAAGCTGAAAATGGATGGCGGATGTCAAGATCTACCCGATGATGAAACGGCGCAAGCTATGTTTGCTCTTGCTATGGATGTGGTTGAAAAACTAAAAATGGAGCCGTATTATTTATATCGCCAAGGTTATATGAGTGGAAATTTGGAAAATGTCGGTTGCAGCAAGCAAGGGTCAGAAGGTTTTTACAATATCCAAATCATGGAAGAACATCAAACAATTATTGGCATCGGTCCAGCCGCGACTACAAAAGTTATCGATCCGATAACTGAAAGGATGCAGACATCCTTCAATGCCAAGGATTTAACTACATATCTTACTCATGTAGATAAATATATAGAAAAACGCACAGCTTTATTGAATACTGCGTTTAGTAACTAGGGAGGAATTCTTTTTATGTTGACTACCGGTCCACGCGGAACCAAGGATATTTTACCTGATACTGTTGGACAGTGGCTATATGTTGAAAAGACAGTGCGCGATATTTGTAAGTTATATGGTTATCAGGAAATTCGCACACCAATTTTTGAGCATACAGAACTGTTTTTACGCGGTATCGGTGAAACCACCGATGTTGTAGAAAAAGAAATGTATACTTTTACAGATCGTGGCAATCGCAGTATTACACTGCGTCCAGAAAATACAGCAGCTACGGTTCGTGCTTATTTGGAACATAAATTATATGCTGATATAGCCGTAAACAAGTTGTTTTATATTGGTTCAATGTTTCGTTACGATCGTCCACAAGCGGGGCGTTACCGTGAATTTCATCAATTTGGGGTGGAGGCTATTGGAACGCTGAATCCTGCTATTGATGCTGAAATCATTATGCTCGCTGTACAGTTTTTGAAAACACTGGGTTTAAATGAATTGAAACTATTCCTGAATTCAGTGGGCTGTCCAAAATGCAGACCTGTCTATAGAGAACGTTTACAGGCGTTTTTCAGCGATAAAATGGAAGAATTATGTTCAGATTGTCGTTCGCGTTATGATCGTAATCCGATGCGTATCTTAGACTGCAAAAATGAGCATTGTAAGGAACTATCCACGGGGGCTCCAAATATTACGGATTGCCTTTGTGCTGAATGTAAAGATCACTTTGAACAGGTTCAGTCACTCTTGGTAGAAGCTGGTATTGAGTTTGAACTAGATCCAAGACTCGTGCGCGGGCTTGATTATTATACGAAAACAGCATTTGAAATTCAATATGCACCACTTGGCGCACAAAGTGCAGTCGCTGGCGGTGGCCGTTATGATGGTCTTATTGAAGAGTGTGGGGGGAGTTCAACACCAGCAATTGGTTTTGCAGTTGGGTTGGAACGTGTTTTACTGGCACTGGAAAAGCAGTCTTTATTGCCAGAATTGCTGCAATCAAGGGATGTTTTTGTTGTAGCGCTTGGTGAGACAGCTCAAAAACCAGCTTTTAAGCTTTTGTGTGATTTAAGAGAAAAATCTATTAAAGCAAGTATGGATTTTGCCGGCAGAAGCCTAAAAGCCCAAATGAAGCAAGCCAACAAAGCTATGGCTCGCTATGTAGTAATGCTTGGTGAAGATGAAGTAAATGAGTCATGTGTTATCTTGAAGGATATGATAACAAGTGATCAGGAAAAAATTGCAATACAGGAAGTAGTAAATAAGCTATATGCTGAGGTGAAGGATTAAATATGGATACATTAGAAGGATTAAAAAGATCACATCATTGTGGAGATTTACGTAAAGAGCAAGTTGAACAAGAAATAGTTTTATGCGGCTGGGTTGCAAGACGTCGTGATCATGGTGGATTGATTTTTGTTGATTTACGAGATCGTTCAGGTTTTGTACAAGTTGTATTTTCAGAAAAAGAAATGGGTTTGGATGCATTTAAGAAAGCAGAAGCTTTGCGTTCTGAATTTGTTGTTGCAGTGCGCGGGCAAGTTCGTGCCAGATCCGCCGAAACAACCAATCCGCACATGGAAACAGGTGAAGTTGAAGTATATTGCGTAGAACTTCGTATTTTAAATAAAGCAAAAACACCTCCGTTTTACATTCAAGATGGGATTGAAGTTGATGAAACACTTCGCTTAAAATATCGTTATCTTGATTTACGTAGACCGGAAATGCAAAAGAATATTATACTTCGTCATCGTGTAACGAAAATTATGCGTGATTATTTTGATCGCAATGGTTTCCTTGAAATTGAAACACCAATGCTAACGAAAAGCTCACCGGAAGGTGCACGTGATTATTTGGTGCCAAGCCGTGTAAATCCTGGTAAGTTTTTTGCTCTGCCGCAATCGCCGCAGCTTTTTAAACAAATTTTGATGGTTGCTGGTTATGAAAAATATTTTCAAATTGTTCGTTGTTTCCGTGATGAAGATTTACGGGCCGATCGTCAGCCAGAATTTACACAGCTGGATATTGAAATGTCCTTTATTGATCAAGAGTCCATTTTGACGATGATGGAAGGTATGGTTATTGAATTATTCGATCGTGCTATCGGTGCAAAAATACCATCATCTTTTAAACGTTTGACGTGGGATGATGCAATGGATCGTTATGGTTCTGATAAACCGGATCTTCGTTTCGATATGCAATTGGTTAATATATCTGATGTTGTAAAAGGCTCTGATTTTAAAGTATTTGAATCTGTACTGCAAAATGGCGGTCAGGTAAAGGCAATCAATGTTAAAGGGTATGCTGGTATCGCACGTCGCGAACTCGATGGCCTTGTTGATTATGTAAGCAATTATGGTGCAAAAGGCTTAGCCTGGATTTGTTACACAGAAGATGGTCTAAAATCACCAATTAAAAAATTCTTCCCTGATGAAATACTGGCTAATATTCAAATAGCTGCAAAAGCTGAAACGGGTGATTTGCTTTTAATTATTGCCGATAAACCAGCAACGGTTGCTCAGGCTTTAGGCGAATTGAGACTTGAAATGGGTCGCAGAATGAATCTGATTGATCCGGATGCTTTGTCATTCTTGTGGGTTGTTGACTTCCCTATGTTTGAATATAATGAAGATGAAAACCGATGGACAGCGATGCATCATCCGTTTACGGCTCCGTGTGATGAAGATGTACAATATTTGCTTACGGATCCAGGAAAAGTCAAAGCAAAAGCATATGACATGGTTCTCAATGGTACTGAAATCGGTGGCGGTAGTCTTCGTATTTATAATGCTGAATTACAAGAAATTGTATTCAAAGCCATTGGGCTTTCTGAAGAAGAAGCCAAATCAAAATTTGGTTATCTCTTAGATGCTTTTGAATATGGGACACCACCACATGGTGGTTTAGCTTTTGGTCTTGATCGTTTACTCATGATTATGGCAAAATGCAGTTCTATTCGTGATGTCATTGCCTTCCCTAAAACACAAAGCGCATCTTGTGTCATGACACAGGCTCCATCTGAAGTTGATCAAAAACAATTAAAAGAACTTTCCATTCGTACTGCAATTGTTGCGAAAAAAAAGTAAATTGATATAATATATTGGATAAAACACAAGATATGATTTTGTAAAGATATCTTGTGTTTTATTTCTTGATATGGCAAAACTACAGTGAATTGCTCAGTTTGGCATGTTGTGGTACAATGTAGGGTAGGTAAAGAATTTGTTGATTAACTTATGTAGAGGAGTATCATTGTGTCACAAAAGAAAGTTGCTATATTAGATGTAAATGTAGATTCTGTAAAAATGACCGAAGCTATTGATATTGTAGAAAAATTGATGGATGTACAGAAACCTTCATTTATTGCTACAGCCAATGCGGAAATGATTATGATGGCTGATCAAGATGAAGAATTGAAGTGTATTTTAAATCATGCGGATTTGGTTGTCCCCGATGGAGCCGGCACTGTTTGGGCAGCTCGTCATTTGGGCGTTTCGATGCCAGAACGAGTAGCTGGTTATGATTTGACCCAGCATTTGCTAGCACGTGCACCACAAAAGAAAAAACGGGTTTTTTTCTTTGGGTCAGCTCCCGGTGTAGCAGATAAGGCAAAAATAAAAGCCGAATCAGAATATCCTGGTATACAGATTGTCGGTGTACGCGATGGGTATTTCAAAAAAGAACAGGAACAGGAAATTATTGATCAGATCAAAAGTGCACGACCGGATTTACTTTTAGCAGCATTAGGAGTGCCTAAACAAGAAAAATGGCTATATGAACATTTGCAAGAGTTAAATGTTCCAGTATCTATTGGTGTTGGCGGGACTTTAGATGTTATGGCAGGTGTCATGAAAAGAGCACCTCTTTGGATGCAAAGGGCGAAATTAGAATGGCTGTTTCGTGGACTTTTACAACCGAAACGAATCGGTAGACTTATTGCTTTGCCACGTTTTGTAATCAAGGTTTATGCACAGAAAAAGTAGTAGACAAAGCATAAGGCGTGGATTATAATTACTTGAGAAATAATAGGTTCGTATAATTCATATAAATTATTTGTAATTTAAAAGTTTGTATTTAGTATATAAAATACATGGTACTAAAATGGAGGTGACTGCTATGGTAAAAGTTCCTGTAATAAAAGAAGGCTATAGTTTTATCGGAATAGCATTTCTTATTGCACTCATTATTGGTTTTACCATTAGTCCATATTGGGCAATAGTTCCAGGTGTATTTGCAATGTTTTTCATGTTTTTCTTTAGAAATCCCCAAAGATCTATACCTTTAGATACATCTTTAGTTGTTTCACCTGCTGATGGTAAGGTAATGGATATTGTGGAAATGGAAAATGATGACTTTGTAAATGAACCTTGTAATAAGGTTATTATTTTCTTGTCAGTATTTAATGTTCATATTAATCGCAGCCCAATTGCAGGGGAAATCAAATGCCAGCAATATACTTGCGGGCGCTTTAGACCAGCCTATAAAGATACCGTTGGTTTTGAAAATGAACGGCATATGATTGGTCTGGAAAATGAAAATTTACGCGTAACCGTTACACAAATTGCTGGTATTTTAGCAAGACGTATTGTATCTTGGGTTACATTGGATGATGTTCTTAAAAAAGGGGAACGTTATGGGGTGATTAAGTTTGGTTCTTGTACGGAAATTGTCATGCCGAAAAATGTAGAAATAGTAGTCAAAAAAGGTGATAAGGTTGTGGGCGGAGAAACGATTATCGGGAGGATCAGAACATAATGAATAAAAATTTAATCCCTAATATATTGACATCATCAAATTTGGTACTAGGTATGTGTTCGATTATTTCCACTTTCCAGGGAAATCTTTTTGCAGGGGCAATTTTTATTGTTTTAGCACTGGTAGCCGATGGATTAGATGGACGGGCGGCAAGATTTTTCGGTGTAAGCAGCGATTTTGGCAGAGAATTAGATTCTTTATGTGATTTAGTATCATTTGGTGTAGCGCCAGCATTTTTGTCTTATGTATTTTATCTGCATCAATTTAGTTATTTTGGCTGGGTAGCTGCTATTATGTTTGCAACCTGTGGGGCCCTTCGTTTGGCTAGGTTTAATGTTAACACGAATAATGTTCATGGTTATTTTATGGGGCTGGCTATTCCGGCTGGCGGTTGTCTAGTTGCGACATTTATCATGTTATGCCGTGTTTTAGACATACAACCTGAGTCGTTTGGTATTGTTTTTCCTATAATCATTATGATTGTTGGTTATTTAATGGTCAGCAAAGTCCATTATCCTGATTTTAAAGGTAATGGGGAAAAAATGCATCGTATTCCAATTGCTTTATCAGCTATTTTGGCAATTGTTGTGCTTTTTGTTTCGACAGATGCTATTTTGAATGCAGTTTTATTTGACATATTTTTAAGCTATGTTGTATTTGGAATTTTAAATACAGCTTTTGCCTTGATGACAGGCGAAAAAGAGACTAGCAATGTTTAATTCGTATGCTTATTAAACAGGGCGGACTAAATTAGTTTTTCTGATTTATCAGGATTTTAAAGGAGAAAAAAATCCATGAATTATGTTTTCGATTATATAATGGTTCCAATACAGATCATTATATTTCTCTTTACAATGTATTATTTTATGATTGGTTTTTGTGGAATGTGGCGAAAAAAAGAAATTAAGATCCTTACACCACAAAAAACGTTTGCGGTTATTGTAGCAGCACATAATGAAGAACAAGTTATCGGGCAGCTTATTGATAATCTGCAAACATTGGATTATCCGAAAGAATTATATGATATTTATGTCATTGCCGATAATTGTGAAGATCATACCGCTTCGATTGCAAAAGAATATGGCGCTATTGTTTGTGAACGCACAAGTGAAGGAAACCGCGGTAAAGGGTTTGCGCTTGAGTGGATGTTCAATAAATTATTCACGTTAGAACGTCAATATGATGCAGTAGCAATTTTTGATGCAGATAATCTTGTACACCCTAAATTTTTGTTTGAAATGAATAATCGTTTATGTAAAGGTGATAAATTAGTACAGGGCTATTTAGATGCAAAAAATCCATATGATACCTGGGTATCTGGAACATTTGCTATTTCATTTTGGGTTATCGACCATATTTGGCATTTAGCAAAAACCAATATCGGATTATCATCGGTTCTCGGCGGAACTGGTATGTGTATAACGACAGAAGTTTTGAAAAAGCATGGCTGGGGCGCTACTTGTCTCACCGAAGATATGGAATTTACAATGAAAGCACTAGCCGAAGGCATTAAGACGACATGGGCACATGATGCCATTGTTTACGATGAAAAACCATTGACCTTTATGCAGTCTTGGAATCAAAGAAAGCGTTGGGCACAGGGGCAATTTGATGTGGCACATAGATTTATTCCTAAGATGATTAAAGCAGGAATACAAAAACGGGATATTCGTATCTTAGATGGTTGCCTTCATTTGTTACAACCACATTTTTTGATTTTGTCGACTTTTTTTATCATTATTAGTTATGTGCAATTATTGTTTCCACCGTTTTACACGAATGTTTATAATTTTATGCCATCGGAATTGATGACGTTTATTATGTTGGGACAATATATTTTGCCGATTATTATTTTACTCAAGATTCATGTGAAAATGAAAGCGTGGTTTTACTTACTTTTGTATCCATTGTTTATTTATAGTTGGATACCAATTGTCTTTATTGGTTTCTTTCATCGAAATGACCATGAATGGAGTCATACGAAACATACGCGTGCTTTAAGCTATGATGAACTCATGGGGACGACCAAAGAGGCTTCTTTGGCAAACCGCGAGACAAGCAAATAAATCGCATAAAAATGCTGACAAAAAAGGTGAGTGTATGCGCTCATCTTTTTTTGTTACTTAATTAAAATTTTGAGAGGACCGTGAGTTTATGTTTGAATTAACAGTCATTGTTGAATTTGAAGCTGCACATCGTATTGTTGGCTATCCGGGGAAATGCAACCGGCTTCATGGGCATAATTGGAGTATTGAAGTGTCCGTTGCAGGGACTAAATTGAATGTACTTGGTATGTTAGTGGATTTTAAAGAATTAAAACAAGAAGTTAATAAAATAATGGATGGTTTGGATCATCAATATCTAAATGAATTGCCAATATTTCAAGAAAATAATAATCCGACAGCAGAAAACATTGCAATTTATATTTATAATGAATTGGAAAATAGTCCGTTGTTTGAAGCAAATTGTAAAGTAAAAACTGTAAAAGTTTGGGAATCACAAAAATCTGCAGTTTCATATAGTAAGGGTGAATGATAGTGCAAGCAAATATAGTAGAAGTTTTTTCATCAATTCAAGGCGAAGGGAAGTATGTTGGTTATCGACAAGTTTTTGTTCGTTTTTCAGGCTGCAATTTGAAATGTAAATATTGTGATACATTGGTTTCACATGCACCCTATAAATATTGTATGACTGAAAAAGATGCGGGGTTGCGTCAATTTATTCAACTTAAAAATCCGGTGCCAGTGGTTTTATTAGTGGAGCATATTAATCATTTATTAGTTACTCCACATCACTCTATAAGTTTTACTGGTGGTGAGCCATTATATCGTGCTGATTTTATCCATGCGTTAGCGTCACATTTAAACTGTAAACTTTTTTTGGAAACAAATGGGACATTAGTGGATGAGCTTGCTAAAGTAATTGATGATATCGATATAATCAGTATGGATATCAAGCTGCCTAGCATTACAGGTAAAGAACTATGGAATGAACATCGTGATTTTTTAATGCTGGCCAAAAAGAAAGAACTTTATATAAAATTAGTTGTTTCAGCAGAGACTACTAGGGACGAATTTCATAAAGCAATTGCTTTGATAAAAGAGATAGATTCTTCTATACCTTTCATCATACAACCAGTAACACCAGTTAATGGTTGTAATGCCTGTCCGGTGGATGATGTTTTACAGTATCAGAAATGTGCGTTAGAGGTTTTACAAGATGTTCGAGTCATTCCTCAAACACATAAAATGATTGATCAAATGTAGCAGCATTTTAAAATTGGACATTTTTTTGCCGCCTCCTTCATGGAGACGGCTTTTTGTGCTTCTTTATTCTTATATACGACTCTCTAATTCATCGTTATGTTCTGCGGCGTAGCGTACAATATAATCATATATTTGATCATTGAACGTGTTTAGTACAATTTCTTGCAGTTGAACATCAGCCGGTTTAAATTTGTATGAAAATAAAAGAACATGATTTTCGTCAAAACATTGAATCGAGTTGTTTGTTATTGTTTTGTTGGTTACATTGATATTTTGTTCCGTAATCATGTACGAAACGGTTTCCCAGGGGATAATAGGATTTTCCTCATCTTTATTCATATATTTCGCAAGATTAAAACGGCTTTGTTCAGTTAAGGATGTTTTAAGTGAATAAAAAATAATATTTTTATCTAGACTGGTTTTATTATTCTCCGCATAAGAATAATGAATTGTAGTTGCATCGAAATAAAATGTGTTACCAACATTATACCCAATCCAGTGCCAGCGAATTGCCGCAAACACTGTAGACGATAATAAAAATAGTAATACCAAGGTTAAGATAGAAATCCTTTTCATATTTTAACACTCCTTGTTGTCTGGTATTTAAATTGTAAAAAGGGGCAATTTTTATATATTTGTTAATTTTTCCATATAAGCTAAAACTTCTAATTCTGGGTGTTGATCTACATAACCTGAAAAAGAAATCTTATTATTTTCTCGCTTTCCTTTAATAATCACTGTGCATTCTTTTAATTGACCAAAAACTGATATACCTGGTGAAAATTGTGTTATGGTTACAGTGGCAGCTAATTCATCATTTTTTTCAGAATAGGTACCAACGTAATAAAAAGATAAATCACCGCCAACGACAGTGTTTTCTATAAAGGCTACAATTCCTGAACCAAAAGACAGATCATGTGAATGAAAATCAACCGACCATAATGATTTTTCCATAAATCATTACCTCCTTCCAAATACTATTTATACAGATTTCGTGATTTATATATTAAAAACCTTTAATTCATTAAATTTAAATGAATTAAGGGCTTCTAACGAATCATTCTTCTGAGTGGAATATTATAGAAAATATGTTATAGTATTTATTTCATAGCATATTTCGTGGTAGATAATTTTTAGTAGATATGCATATTTACTACTTTTGCTTTTGTGATTTTGTCGATGCAATATTGACTGATTTAAAATTATCATCTAATATTAGAAGAACATATTTACTTAAAACACTTTATTGATTTATACTTCACAAAAAACTATAAATTGTTCTTTAAATATTTTTTTGATCTAAAATAATTCGATACATATAAAAATAAGGCAGGTGTTTTCATGCGGATTTTACTCGTGAATGATGATGGGATTTTTGCTCCAGGAATTCGAGCTTTATATGAGGTTTTACAAGAAGCCTGCGATGTGATTGTTGCAGCACCAGCAATGGAACAAAGTGGTATGGCTCAAGCGATTACAGTACATGATAAAATTCGTGTAGATGATTATCAAATGAATCCGAAAGGGCTACGTGGGTGGAAAATTTATGGAACACCGGCAGACTGTGTAAAACTAGCAGTGGAGGCATTGCTCGATGAAAAACCGGATTTAATTGTTTCTGGAATCAATCAAGGTTCTAATTTAGGTACAGACATTTTGTATTCAGGAACAGTTGGTGCTGCTATGGAAGCTTATATACACGATATACCAGCAATTGCGGTTTCGCTGGATGCGAAGTCCACCATTCATTTTTCACAAGCGGCAAACTTGATAAAAGATCAAATTTTTACATGGTTTAAGGAAGAGACTCATCCGTTTTTATACAATGTAAACTTCCCAAAGGTTTTAAAGGGAAATATGAGTACGTTTGTGTTTACGAAACTTGGTGTACGTAAGTATATTAATGCTTTTAACTGTGAACTTGATGTTGAACAACATCGAGTCTATCAAATGGGCGGTGAAATTTCAGATGGCGAAAATGATGATGTAACGGATATTTTTGCTGTAAAACAAGGTTATATTTCAGTTACGCCGCTTCAACTGGATTTAACTAGTTATAAAACATTAGAAGGTAAACTAGAGTCTGATTAAAATCAAATTGAATTACCATTTATAGTATGTTGCTGTAATTGCAACACTATAGTACTTTATACCTAATTTGATAGAAAGATATCATCAATTGGAAAATGTATATAGAGTTATGCTATAATTGGCATATAGAAAAAAGGTGGTATGTACATGATAGAGATTGCTATTATTGGTGGAACGGGTGTCTATGACCCTGAAATTTTGAATGATGTGAGTGAAGAAACGCTGGTGACCCCTTATGGTGAGGTAACATATAAAGTTGGTAACTATGCTGGGAAAAAAATTGCTTTTATTCCTCGACATGGAAGCCATCATTCAATACCACCACACAAAATAAATTATCGGGCAAATATTTGGGCTATTAAAAAAATTGGCGTACGAAAAATCATTGCCACAACAGCGGTTGGCTCATTGAATCCTTTGATGAAACCGGGGGATTTTGTTCTGATTGACCAATTTCTTGATTTCACGAAAAATAGGATAAGTACTTTCTATGAAGGCGGCAAACGGGGTGTGGTTCATTTAGATGTTACCGAGGCATATTGTCCTGATTTACGTAAGATAATTCACACGGCAGCGGATACTTTAGGAATCAGCATCCATACACAAGGTGTCTATGTTTGCACAGAAGGACCTCGGTTTGAGTCGCCAGCTGAAATTAAAATGTTTGCTATATTAGGTGGTGATTTAGTTGGTATGACGAATGTTCCAGAAGTGGTTTTAGCACATGAAGCAGAAATATGTTATTCTACTATTTCCATGGTGACAAATTATGCAGCTGGGATTTCGAAAAACAATTTAACACATGGTGAAGTTTTAGAAACGATGGCGGCAAATGTTGATAATATAAAAAATTTAATCATGAAAAGTATTGAACTTGTTAATTTGGAAGAAACAAACTGCACATGCGCTGAAACATTGAGTGAATTTGGCGGTTTTACATTATGAGAAAAAGCAAATAAATGGGGTGAGTTATTAGTGCAAAGCATGATATGGGATGGACAGGCTTTATCCTTACTGAATCAAACAAAATTGCCAGTTGTAGTTGAATATCTAAAATGCACGGATTACGAACGGATTGGTGAAGCAATCAAAAAGCTGGAAGTACGCGGTGCACCAGCGATTGGTGTTGCTGCTGCCTTTGCTTTTGTTTTGGGAGCCAGACAAGTTGTAAAATCGGATCGTTTGCTGTTTTTAAAGAATATTGAGTCAGTTGATCGTTATTTACGTTCTACTAGACCGACGGCTGTTAATCTGTTCTGGGCATTGGATCAAATGATGAATGTTATAAAAGAACAGACCGAGTTGATTGAAATTCCGGCATTACTGGATTTATTGGAACGGAAGGCACTTTTTATTGCTGCGGAGGATAAACGGGTTAATCGTACAATGGCTGCATTTGGTGCGGCTTTATTTAAAGAACCTGTTTCAATTTTGACACATTGCAATGCAGGCGCATTAGCAACGGTAGAATGGGGAACTGCATTAGGTGTGATTCGTCAAGCATTTTCAGAAGGCAATATCAAACGTGTCTTTGCGGATGAAACAAGACCGCTTTTGCAGGGAGCACGCCTTACGGCATTTGAATTACAGCAAGATCATATTCCTGTTACGCTGATTACAGATAGTATGGCCGGGTGGGTAATGAAAAACAAAATGGTAGATGCTGTTATCGTTGGCGCAGATCGTATTGCAGCGAATGGGGATACTGCTAATAAAATTGGTACATATAGTGTTGCGTTATTGGCACATATGCATCAGATTCCTTTTTATGTGGCAGCTCCGGCTTCAACGTTTGATTTTTCAATGCAGACAGGGGATCAGATCCCAATTGAAGAACGTGACAAATTTGAAGTAACACATTTTCAGGGCATACAATCAGCACCAGATGATATTGCTGTATTTAACCCAGCTTTTGACGTAACACCTAATAAATATATTACGGGAATTATTACAGAATATGGTGTATTAAGACCGAATTATCAGGAAAAAATTAGACTATTAAAAAATAAAATGGAGGAAAATAGATAATGAAATCGATGATAAGAGATATTTCGTTAGCACCGCAAGGTCATGATAAAATCAACTGGGTGAAAAATTTTATGCCAGTTTTAGGCACGATTAATGAAGAATTTTCTAAATCAAAACCATTTTCCGGGAAAAAGATGGTAATTACGATGCATTTGGAAGCAAAAACGGCTTATTTAGGGTTAGTATTTAAAAATGCTGGAGCTGAAGTTGTGGTAACGGGAAGCAATCCATTATCGACACAAGATGATGTTGCGGCAGCACTAGTTGAGGATGGAGTTACTGTATTTGCATGGTATGACTGCACAAATGAAGAATATGATGTCTTTTTAAATAAAGCTTTAGATACCAAACCAGACATGATCGTTGATGATGGTGGGGATCTGGTTTCTCTTTTACATAGCAAACGAGCTGAACTCGCTGCGAATATTATCGGTGGTTCCGAAGAAACGACAACTGGCGTAATCCGTCTTAAAGCATTAGACGCCGCAGGTAAATTAAAATTCCCGATGATTGCTGCCAATGATGCTTATTGCAAATATTTATTTGATAACCGTTATGGTACGGGGCAGTCAACTTGGGATGGTATTATGCGCACCACAAATCTGGTAATTGCAGGAAAAAATGTGGTAATTGCAGGGTATGGATGGTGCGGTAAAGGTGCTGCTATGCGCGCTAAAGGCCTTGGTGCCAGCGTCATTATTACGGAAATTGATCCAATTAAGGCGATTGAAGCTGTTTTTGATGGTTTTCGTGTCATGCCAATGCAAGAAGCCGCTAAAATCGGTGATATTTTCCTGACTTTGACTGGATGCAATGACATTATTCGCAAGGAACATTTTGCTGTAATGAAAAATGGTGCTATGATGGCTAATGCTGGTCATTTTGATGTTGAAATCAATAAAGTGGAATTGAATGAAGTATCGATATCAACTCGTCCAGTAAGAAAAAATATAGAAGAATTTGTTCAAAGTGATAATCGAAAACTTTATTTATTGGCGGAAGGACGTCTGGTTAATCTTGCTGCGGGAGATGGTCATCCGGCTGAAATTATGGATTTATCATTTGCTGTTCAATTTTTTTCGGCTCTTCATATTGTCAACAATCATAAAAATATGGGGGCGCATGTTTGCTTGATGCCAAATGAAATAAACCAAAAAATTGCTGCAATCAAACTGGCATCGTTAGGGCTTTCAATTGATGAACTATCTGTGGCACAATCGTCTTACTTATCACAGTCCTAAAAAGTATGAATTGTTTCAGATTTTTTATCAATAACGAAAGTGAGGTTGACTCCGTTGAATATTTTAATAAAAAAAGCAACCGTTTTATTACCAGATGGTACCGTCAAAGAAACGGATATTGCTATTGAAGATGATCTTATTGCCAAAGTCGGTACGATTGCTACAGATTGGCATATTGACCGAGAAATCAATGCCAATAATAAACTGGTAACACCAGGATTGGTAAATACTCATACGCATGCTTCTATGACGCTCTTGCGCAGCTATGCGGATGATATGCAGCTTATGGATTGGCTGCAAAATAAAATTTGGCCAATTGAGGCTAAAATGCGTAAAAATGATATTTATTGGGGCGCTATGCTGGCGATTGCCGAAATGATCAAAACAGGTACAACAACTTTTGCCGACATGTACGCCGACATGGAAAAAGTTGGTGAAGCTGTAGCAGAAACTGGAATCCGAGCTGTTTTATCGCGTGGTTTAATTGGTTCTGCCCCCAATGGGAATAAGGCATTAGAAGAAAATAAGGAACTTTTCCAGACGTATCATAATGGTGCAGATGGGCGTATTACCGTTATGTTTGGTCCTCATGCACCTTACACTTGTCCTCCGGAATATATCAAAAAAGTTGTACAAGAAGCCCAATTGCTTGGGGCTGAGATTCATATGCATTTATCGGAAACCATTGGTGAAGTTGAAAATTGCATCAAAGAATATCAAAAATCACCGATTGCATTGATGGAAGAATTAGGGCTTTTTGATTGCGGCGTATTGGCAGCACATTGTGTACATGTATCTGATGAGGATATTCTTATTATGAAGAAACATAATGTTCGTGTTGCCCATAATCCTGGCAGTAATATGAAATTAGCCAGTGGGATTGCACCGATAACTCAAATGCTCGATGCAGGGATCTGCGTTGGTCTTGGTACGGATGGAGCATCGAGCAATAATAATCTTGATTTGCTTGAAGAGGTACGGTTGACTACCTTATTGCATAAGGTAAATCAATATGATCCTTTAGCTATTCCGGCGGCAAAAGGCATTCAATTGGCAACCGAATATGGGGCTAAAGCGGTTGGTTTGACAAAGGTAGGTAAAATTGAAAAAGGTTATAAAGCCGATTTGACATTATTTGATATGTCTGGTACAAAATGGTGTCCGCGTCATGACATTGTATCTTTGTTAGCATATTCGGCTGATTCAAGTTCGGTCGATACGGTATTGATTAATGGAAAAATTGTACTTGATAAAGGCATATTAGTAACAATGGATGAAGAACGCGTAATGTATGAGGCTAATCGTTGTGCCATGAATTTGTTAAAATAATAGTTTTAAACTAAAGAAGCTCTGCTAAAAAAGCGGGGCTTCATCTCATTCGATAAATGCAGTGCGTCTGATTTTTGAAATGTTTTCCGGTTAGGAGTGTATAATATGCCAGAAAAGAAAAAGTATTATGCCGTTAAAAATGGTCGCCATGTTGGGATTTTTTCATCTTGGCTAGAATGTAAAGAGCAAATTCATAGTTATTCTGGTGCGTTATATAAAGGTTTTGCGACAAAGGATGAAGCAGAAAATTATATGGGTACCAAAACAACCATTAACCAGCCGCCTACACTTACAGTGGATGAACTTGAAGATAAGTATCATATTTATGTTGATGGGTCTTATCGTAATAGTCGTTATAGCTGGGGGTTTGCCGCTTTTTTTCAGGGACAGTTGATTCATACAGCAAATGGAATAGGAACTTCCAACGCGGCAGCAAAACTTCATAATGTTGCTGGTGAAGTCGAAGCGAGCATCCAAGCTGTTTTATGGGCAGAAAAAGAAAAATTAGAGTCAATTGTCATCTATCATGATTATATTGGTATCTCGGAGTGGGCTGAAAAGCGCTGGAAAACGAATAATGATGTTACAAAACAATATGCAGCTTTTATGGCAGATTATCTTGGCTGGGTGACATTTAGGAAAATTAGTGGTCATACCGGGGTTGAAGGCAATGAACTGGCAGACAAATTAGCCAAAGCCGCTTTGGGAATTTCATGATCTAAATTTTAGTCAATGATTTTAGAAAAGTGGTGATAAAATTGAAACGAGTTTCAGCTAAAAAAAATACAACAGTGCCTAAAGCAAATTCCAATAAAAAATATGAATTATTGGGAATTGCATTTTTTACCATTGGTTTGTTTTCTTTGATTGGTTTATTAGGTTTTAATGTTGGTTTTGTAGGTAGTTTTTTTGCCAAGATTTTATTGTACATGTTTGGTATTGGAGCATACATTATTCCGGCAGTTGTTATGTTGATTGGTCTGCAATATATATATAAACATCACCGGCTGGTTTATTCCACACGATTTTTTGGTATTATGGCATTATTTTTTTCGCTTTTAGCAATGTATCATCATTTTGTGATTTTACCAGGTAGTGAAATCCTGCCAGAAAGTTTGCCAGTGGGTGGTGGTCTGATTGGTGGAAGCATTTTACTAGTATTGCGCAAGTTTTTCGGGATTGATGGCAGCATCATTATTTTATTTGCTTTGGTAATTGGTGCGATTTTGCTTTCAACAACATGGTCTTTAGCCGTGGGGTTACTTAAGACAAAACAGCAGGCTGCTCAGGGAATTAAAACAGCTAAAAAAACAGTTTCTTTTACCTATGATAAATTTGTTGAAGTAGAAGAAAAATTTAAAAATTCGTTTTATAATCAAGAAACTGATAAAAACTTTGAGAAACCATTTATTGAAATACCAGGACAAGTTAATCCACTAGAAGATGCAGATACCTTTGTGCCAGAACAAATCGAAAAGCCTGTAGAATTTTCGATTCAATACATGGAAGATAAAAAATTGGATTTGGAAAAAGAAGCTGTTGCTCCAACAACTGAAAATGAAATAGCTTTAATTTCTAAACAGGATTTGACGGCGGAAACCGGTGCAATTCGCGAATATCAGCTGCCGAATATTCGGTTTATTTTAAGTAAAGCAGTCAAACAGAAGAATTCTAAACTAGAAAAAGAAATTGCTATTAATGCAAAAATACTTGAAGAAACATTGCAAAGTTTTAATGTCAAAGCAAGTATTGTAAATGCTTGTCATGGACCAGCCGTTACGCGTTATGAATTAGAACCAGCTGCAGGTGTGAAGGTAAGTAAAATTGTAAATTTGGCAGATGATATTTCTTTGAAATTGGCAGCGCCTTCAGTACGAATCGAAGCGCCAATTCCGGGGAAAGCTGCAATTGGCATTGAGGTACCAAATAAAGAATTGTCTGGTGTACAATTACGGGAAGTTTTGGAAAGTGAGCTTTTTTTAACTGCAAAATCAAAGCTTACCGTAGGACTCGGCATGGATATTGGTGGACAGGCTATTTTTGCTGATTTAGCGAAAATGCCACATTTACTTGTTGCTGGTGCTACTGGATCGGGGAAAAGTGTTTGCATCAATACAATTATTACCAGTGTACTTTTTAAGGCGAAACCGGACGAAGTTAAATTTATTTTAATTGATCCGAAAATGGTTGAGCTTTCGAATTATAATGGAATTCCCCATTTAATGGTTCCTGTGGTGACAGATGCAAAAAAAGCAGCCTCTGTTTTAAATTGGGCTGTGCAGGAAATGGAAAAACGGTATGCGAAATTTGCCAGTCATGGTGTTAGAGATATGGAACGTTACAATCGTAGTGTCGAAACGGATAAAATGCCGGCTGTAGTTATTATTATAGATGAATTAGCTGATTTGATGATGGTAGCCCCCAGTGATGTAGAAAATGCAATCTGTCGTTTAGCGCAAAAAGCCAGAGCTGCAGGAATTCATTTGATTTTAGCGACACAGAGACCATCTGTAGATGTTATTACGGGAATCATCAAGGCTAACATTCCATCGCGGATTTCTTTTTCGGTTTCTTCGCAAATTGATTCACGGACGATACTCGATATGGGTGGAGCTGAAAAATTATTAGGTAAAGGCGATATGCTTTATTATCCGATTGGTGCCTCAAAACCAGTTCGGGTTCAGGGTGCTTTTGTAAGTGATACAGAAGTAGAAGCTTTATTGGATTTTATTCGACAGCAAGGAGCTGAAATTGAAGAGAATGAGGAAATTATCAGTTTTACAGAAAGTGCTGTTTTAGATGAAACTGAAAAAAAGAAAGATGTTCAGCAAGATGAATTACTGGAAAAGGCGATTCATCTTGTTTTAGAAACAGGTCAGGCGTCGTCTTCTAGTCTACAACGACGGTTTCGTATTGGTTATACCCGAGCGGCCAGATTAATTGATACGATGGAAGAAATGCATATCGTAGGTGCTAGTTCCGGTAGTAAGGGCAGAGACATTCTTATGACGAGTGATCAGGTAATAACGGCTTATTTTAATAAATAAGCTGTAAATTTTTGAACCATCATGTATAATGTAGTATGAAGGTAAATTGTATAGTGGGTACTTTAACTATGAATCAAATCAGGGGAGGAACTATTGTATATGTTAGGTGAAATTTTACGGAATGAAAGAGAAAAACAGAATCTAACGATTAAGGATATCGAGCGTGATACGAGCATTCGTGCTTTATATATAGAATCGATTGAAAAAGCAGAATATGATGTTTTACCGGGAGAAGTTTATTTAAAAGGTTTTATAAAAACGTATGCTAATTATTTAAATCTTGATGGTACGGAAATGTTGAAAAAATATTACGAGGAAAAAAATGCTGCATTACCACAAGAAGAAATCCCTGTACCGGAAACAGTAAAACCGCAGATTGTGCCTCCCATTGCATCAATAAAAAATGATTTTAAAGAACGTGTGGAACAATCTCGAAAAACACAACAAGTATTAATCGGTGTTGTGCTCGCAGGATTGGTCGTAGGTGGACTTTATTGGGGATTAAGCAGTGATGACTCTTCAGAAAAAACCGGAACAAAGGCACCCGCAGCTACCGTAGCAGTGCCTCCAGTGAAAGAAAAAGCGGCAGCAGCACCGGAAAAGAAATATGAAGGTGTTGAATTAACAGCACACTTCAAAGGAAAATGCTGGACGAAAGTGATTGCTGATGATAAAACTATTTACGAAGGAACACCCAAAGATGGTGAATCTTTATCATGGAAAGCAGATAAAGAAATGATTATGACAGTTGGTAATGCCGGAGCAGTCCAAGTCACCTACAATGGTAAAAGTTTGGGTGAAATAGGTAAAACCGGGGATGTCCTCACAAAAAAATTCACGAATCAAAAAGAGGAAACTGTTGAATAACAGGAGACGAACATGAAAGATTTTTTACCGATTAGTCAAGCGGATATGAAAGACCGTAATTGGGATGTGTTGGATTTTATCTTTATTTCAGGTGATGCGTATGTCGATCATCCAAGTTTTGGACCAGCAATTATTTGTCGTATATTAGAAAAACATGGTTATAAAGTCGGTATTATTGCACAGCCTGATTGGAAAAGTACGGATGATTTTAAAATATTAGGTAAACCAAGATTAGGATTTCTTGTCTCAAGCGGAAATCTCGATTCGATGTTAAATAAATTTACAGCATCAAAAAAATTTCGTCATACGGATTCTTATTCACCGGGCGGGCAGTCAGGTCATAGACCAGATCGAGCGGTGGTGGTTTATTGCAATCGGTTACGTGAGATTTTTGGTAAAGTACCAATTATTATTGGCGGCATTGAAGCTAGTTTAAGGCGTTTTGCCCATTATGATTACTGGTCGGATACGATTCGTCGGTCTATTTTATTTGATAGCCGGGCAGATTTATTGATTTATGGAATGGGCGAAAAACAAATTCTAGAAATCGCCGCGGAGTTACATCAGGAAATTGAAGTTGCAGCAATTACTACCGTAAAAGGAACTTGTTATGTCACGACCAATCTTGATTATGTTTGGGATTCGATTGAAATACCCTCCTACGAAATAGTCACTGAAAACAAGCACTCTTTCAGTGAAGCCTTTAAGGTTGAATATTTTGAGCAGGATGCAATTCGCGGAAAAACCATTGTACAACCATCCGGACATCAATATCTGATCCAAAACGCTCCGGCACTTCCCTTAACTGTAGAAGAGATGGATGAAATTTATGCTTTGCCTTATCAGCGAACCTATCATCCGATCTATGAAGCAATGGGCGGTGTTCCGGCAATACAAGAAGTGCAATTTAGTTTAGTCAGCCACCGTGGTTGTTTTGGTGGCTGCAATTTCTGTGCTATTGTTTCACATCAAGGTCGAATTATTCAAGCCAGAAGCCAAGAATCGATTTTAGCGGAAGCTGAAATTTTAACAAAATTGCCAGAGTTTAAAGGTTATATACATGATGTTGGCGGTCCCACCGCTAATTTTCATGTACCATCGTGCCAATCTCAGCTCGAGCGAGGAACTTGCCGTGAAAAACAATGTTTAGCGCCAATTCCTTGTAAAAATCTTACCAAAAGTCATACTGACTATATAGAGCTCTTACGAGCTTTACGAGCCTTGCCAAAGGTTAAAAAAGTATTTATCCGTTCCGGTATTCGGTTTGATTATCTGATGGCGGTTAAAGATGATTTTTTAGAGGAATTATGCCGATATCATATTAGTGGTCAATTAAAAGTAGCACCAGAACATATTTCTGAAAAAGTAACAAAACTAATGGGAAAATCCGGTAAGTCAGTTTATGTACGTTTTGCCGATGCTTTTAAAAAAATGAATCAAAAAATCAATAAAAAGCAATATTTAGTACCATATTTTATGTCGAGTCATCCAGGTGCATCATTAAAAGATGCCGTGGAACTAGCGGAATTTATTCGTGACCTCAACTATCGTCCGGAACAGGTACAGGACTTTATTCCAACACCCGGGACTTTGTCGACTTGTATGTATTACACGGGAATGAATCCACTGACTGGCGAAACTGTGTATGTTGCGAAAGATCCAGTAGAAAAACAAATGCAGCGAGCCTTGATGCAATATCGTGATCCTAAAAATAGCTTCATTGTGTATAACGCTTTGCTCAAAGCAAAACGAGAAGACTTAATAGGGTATGGTCCAAAATGTTTAATTCGACCACAGGAACATCTAGGCGAAAACAACATGAAAAAACCGGATGCTGCAAAAAAACCGAATCGAAAAAGCGTCAGGAAACATGATTAAATAGTCCTGCTATTTCTAGAAATAAAGTATGTTATAATAGAAAAAGTGTTTATCTTAAGGAGAGAAGGTGCCTTAAATGCGTTGCCCGTTTTGTAAAACGGCAGATAGCCGTGTAATTGATTCTCGTGCCGCAGATGATGGAAATACGATTCGGCGCCGCCGTGAATGTACGAGTTGTGGTAAAAGATTTACAACTTATGAAGTCATTGAAAAAATCCCATTAATGGTTATAAAAAATGATGGTCGCAGAGTGCTGTTTGATCGAAATAAATTATTGAACGGATTGATTCGTTCTTGCGATAAACGAACTGTTTCGATGGAAAAAATCATTAATTTGACAGATGAGATCGAAAAAGAATTACGCAATCCTATGGATCGAGAAGTTTCGACCGTGGCGATTGGACAACTTGTCATGGAAAAGCTTAAAGCATTTGACGACGTTGCTTATATTCGCTTTGCATCTGTCTATCGAAAATTTACCGATATCAGTAATTTCAAAGAAGAATTAGAAGAATTAATCGAATCAAAAAAGAATGATTCGACAAAAGAAAAAAATTAGCATAGTAGATATAAAAATTCGGCTCACACTATGTGGGCTGTTTTTCTTAACATATCTAATTTAGTTTGGAGTGAGAAAGTTTGTCTTGGGAATTAAAAGCAAATTTACAAAAAATACTAGATAATGAGGATGGAGTTAGTGTGTTCCCCGCTGGAATACGTAGCAAATTTGCTTTAGTGTATCCGAATTCTTATTTTGTTGGCATGTCGAACTTAGGCATACATATTTTGTATCAACAAATGAATAACCGGAAAGATACGGCTTGTGAACGATTTTTTTTGCCGGAAAAGCTGATTGAAAAAGAATATATGCGAACCAATACACCACTTATGAGTATCGAAAATCAAGAACATTTATATGAATTTCCGCTGATTGGTTTTGCGGTATCTTTTGAAATGGATTATTTTAATGTGTTGAAGATTTTAGAACTGGGTAAAGTGGAACTTTTAGCGGCACAACGTACAAATGATGATCCGATTGTTATTGCTGGTGGCGCTTGTGCAACTTTTAATCCTGAGCCGCTGAGTCTTTTCATTGATGCTTTTATTATTGGTGAAGGTGAAGAAACGATCCATTTGTTTTTAGATGCCTATTATAAAGCAAAAGCAGATAATCTCTCACGTGAAGCTATTTTGTTGCGATTGGCGAATGTTCCCGGTGTATACGTGCCTAGATATTATACACATGAGTATAATGAAGATGGTACGGTTGCTAAGATTACGCACGATGACAAAGTACCCAGTCAAATTCATCGTCAATGGGTTCATGATTTAGATGCGTATGATGCTCATACGGTCATTCGTACCAATGATACGGAATTTAATCTTTATTTAATTGAAATTGCCCGTGGTTGTGGTAGGCATTGTCGTTTCTGTATGGCTGGATATGCGTTTCGTAAACCTCGAACCAGGTCTTTAGCAAGCATTGAAAAAATGCTGATGGAAGCGCAGGTATATGGTAAAAAAGTCGGACTCATGGGTGCGGCTATATCGGATTACCCTGAAATAAATACCTTGTGCCATAAAATCTTAGAATTAGGTATGCCAATGTCGGTAGCTTCTTTTCGCGCGGATTCTGTCACCAAAGATCTTGTAGATTCTTTGGTACATAGTGGTTTAAAAACATTGACCTTAGCGCCAGAAGCAGGCAGTGATAAAATGCGCGAGGTCATTAATAAAGGAATCAAAAAAGAACATTTATTTAAAGCCATTGAACTGGGCGCGAATGCGGGTGTTGCCAATTTTAGGCTTTATATTATGATTGGATTGCCATTTGAAACGAGCGAAGATATTGAGGCTATTCTCACCATGACAACGGAAGTCAAAGCCTACATGGACAGTTTAGGTTGTCATGGAAAATTGACATTAAGTATCAATCCTTTTATTCCCAAACCAGTAACGCCTTTTCAATGGCTGCCAATGGGGGATATCAAACAAAGTGATCATGATTTGAAATATATAAAAAATTCTTTTAAAAATACAAAACAGATTGATGTGATCATTGAATCGCCCAAAGAAGCTTATATACAGGGGATTTTAGCTCGTGGTGATCGCAGACTATCACACGTCCTTCATCGATCCCATCAATTGGGTGGCAGCAAAAGTTTTAAACAAGCAATGAAAGAAGCAAACATTGACAGTGCTTTTTATTTATATCGTGAACGTGATGAATATGAAGTGTTCCCCTGGGATACACTAAATCTGGGCATTGATAAATCCTATTTATATTATGAAATAGAGAATGCCAAACAGAGAAAACATACAGTGCAGTGTTTTGATGGCTGTAAACGCTGCGGTGTTTGTCGTTAAATAAGCTGGAGGTAAACTATGAGCTTTTCATTATTGGAGAAAGCAGATAATATACAAGCTGGTCAATTTTCGATTTTCCCGCAAAAGGGTTTAGAACATGCCATATCAACTCGTTTTGGTGGAGTGAGTCAAGCACCTTTTGATAAAATGAATTTAGCAATGCATAATGGGGATGATAAAAAATCCGTATTGGAAAACAGGAAACGTTTTTGCAATGCTTTTTTCTTATCAAGTGCTAATTTATGTACATGTGAACAGGTACATAGCAGCAATATTATGCAAGTTACTGCAGTCGATGCCGGACGTGGTGCAATCTCCTATGAGGATGCAATCAAAGCAACAGATGCTTTAATTACCAATGTGAAAAATGTACCACTGATGTTGTTTTTTGCTGATTGTACGCCAATCCTCTTTTTTGATCCTGAACATCAAGCGATTGGCATTAGTCATGCTGGTTGGAAGGGAACGGTTCATAAAATTGCGCAAAAGACAGTACAGGCAATGCAATCAGCCTTTCAAACAGATCCTAAAAAGTGTTTAGTTGGCATTGGTCCATCTATTGGACCGTGCTGTTATGAAGTAGGAGTGGATGTGCAACTTCAGTTTCGCAAGGCTTTTCCAAATGATGTAAACACCATTCTTATACCATTTCAAGAAAAATGGAAACTTGATCTTTGGGCAGCGAATCGAATACAATTAGAAGAAGTTGGTATATCGAAGGAAAATATTGATATGGCTCATACTTGCACAGCTTGTAATTCAGATGTATTTTTTTCCTATCGGGCTGATCAGGGAAAAACTGGTCGCATTGCCGCGATGCTTTGTTTAAAATAAAATCGCTATATTTTGCATATTTAGAGGATATTTAGACTTATTCTCGAATATTTGTTAAAGTATGGAGGCGTTTTTGTGATAAAAGAAAATTTAAGTGAAATACAAAATAAAATAGAAGATTCTTTATTGAAAAGAAATGTGACTGCCGATTCGAATTCTGTAAAACTCATTGCTGTAACTAAAAATCATGAGGTTGCTGCCATGCAGGAAGCAATTGACGCAGGCGTTTTATCTATTGGTGAAAACCGTATTCAAGAAGCAGCCAGTAAGGCAGCAACGCTGGAACGAGATGTTGAATGGCATTTGCTTGGGCATCTACAGACGAATAAAGTTAAACAGGCTGTTCATTTATTCGATTTGATTCATTCCGTTGACAGTAAAAAAATTGCTGTAGAAATTAATAAAGAAGCAAAAAAAATCAATAAAATTCAGGATGTTTTGTTGCAAGTAAACATTGCGAAAGAAAAAAGTAAGTTTGGTATTTATGCAGAAGATCTGCCCTCACTGCTTCGTGATGTTGACCAAATGGAATCTCTTCACGTATGCGGACTGATGACCATTGCACCAATTTGTGACAATTTAGAAGAAGTCAGACCTATTTTTAAAAATATGTTTCAGTTATATATAAATATGAAACAGTGTAAGTTTGAAAAAACGAATTTGAAATGGTTGTCTATGGGAATGAGTCATGATTATACGGCTGCCATTGAAGAAGGTGCTAATATGGTTCGAATTGGAACAGCAATCTTCGGACCGCGCCAATATTAATAGGAGGAAATAGAGCATGTCGTTTATAGATAAATTTTGTGGTAAACTAGGCTTAATTGATTCTGTCGATAAAGAGGTTGAGACTCCAGAACAAAAAGGAGAAGCGACTGAAGAAAAAATAGCAGCCAATGAATTCAAAGCTAAAAAAACGTCTTCCTATGCGCAGAATAATGTGGTGAATTTCCATGCGACGAGCAGTACAAATAATACGAATGTGGTGGCAAGACAAATGAATGTTATAGTCATTGAACCTTTATCTTTTGATGATGCACAACAGGTAGCAGATTATTTGAAAAATAAAAAACCGGTTGTGGTAAATTTTGAAAATACAGATAGTGAAGTTGCAAAACGGATTATTGATTTTATTAGTGGTACTACGTATGCACTTGCAGGGGATATAAAAAAAGTGGGGAATAATGTATTTTTATGTGCACCAAGCAATGTGGATGTAACGTATACACAGCAAGAAAATAAAGGCTCAGACACAGATATGCCTTGGCTGAAAAAATAGGAGTGATATCATGAATATAGGGTTTATTGGTGGCGGATCTATGGCTGAAGCGCTGATCGGTGGGATTCTGGCAAATAAATTATTTGCGCCCAGTGAAGTATATGTTTCGGACCATAAAATTAAAAGATGTGAACAGTTACATAATTTATATGGTGCTCAAGCAGCGCTGGATGCCAGTACGTTTTTAGGAAAACTGGACATCGTTGTCCTGGCAATTAAACCGCAAGTAGCTCAAGTAGCAATTGAGTCGATTGTAAAGCTAGTAAAATCGGATACGATGGTTATTTCCGTGATTGCCGGTCTCACGTTGAAATCACTGGAAACGTATTTTGTACAGCAGCCAGTTGTGCGTGTAATGCCAAATACACCAGTTGCTGTAGGCGAGGGAATGTCGGCTATTGCCCTTGGTAAAAATACGTCAGAGCTTAATGGTAAAACGGTAGAAACTATATTCAATGCAGTTGGTAAAGCTGTGATTTTACAAGAAAGTGCCATTGATGCAGTAACAGGGCTATCCGGCAGTGGTCCTGGTTATGCCTTTGTTATGATGGATGCTTTAGCAGATGCGGGAGTCAAGGTAGGTCTTCCTCGTCAAATATCTATTATGCTGGCAGCACAGACACTTTTGGGTGCAGCCAAAATGGTATTAGAAACAGGTGAACATCCGGCTGTCCTTCGTGATAAAGTGACTTCACCAGGTGGGACAACGATTGCCGGTATCCATGTCTTAGAGCAAAAAGGAGTTCGAGCAGCACTCATCGATGCTGTTGAAGCCGCAACGAATAAATCGAAAGCAATGGGGAAATCGTAATATGGCAGCAGATCGTGAAAAAATTATCCGGTATTATAAAGGCACAGAGGGTGCTGAAACGGCGGCTAAATTGGTTGATCTTGCCGACTCTGTGAACAAAAGCCGGAAATTTAAAACATCGTCTTTTTTAGATCCTTATGGTTGTGAAATTGCTGAAACAATCACCGCTAATTATCCAGCGTTGAAACTTGTTTTTGATGGTGGCTACCTAGGCGCTGAACGCCAGAAAGCGGCTTTTGTTCATGAGGACTTTTTTGGCACACCATCTTTTGACTTGACGGTCGTTAAAGCATCCTGGAATGCACAGTTTTATCATATTGCACATCGTGATGTTTTGGGTTCGCTCATTGGATTGGGCATTGACCGTGGCCAAATTGGAGATTTACTAATAAAAGCAGATCATGTGAAGATCATAGCTGATGTGAAAATGGGCGAATTTATCTTGCAAAATTATACGCAAATTGGTTCTTCTGCTATCACGACGGAAGTGGGAAGTTTTGCTGATATTGAAGCGCGTGAAGAGCGTTGTAAAGAAATTAAAGCCACAGTTGCTTCGCTTCGAGTGGATTCGATTGCAGCAGCCGGTTTTGGTTCATCGCGCAGTAAAATTGCGAGTGATATCGAAGCCGATAAATTAAAATTGAACTGGCAGTCTGTAAAAAGTACGTCCCATATGGTAAAAGAAGGCGATATCATATCGATGCGCGGCAGAGGTCGTATTGAGGTCGCTGAAGTCCGTGGGCAGACAAAAAAAGGCAGGACTGGAATTTTACTTAGACGCTATATATAAAATAAACGGTAGAGGAAGCGGAGTTTATGCTTACACCTTTAGATATTCATAATCAAGAATTTAAACGGAGTTTTCGTGGTTATAATGAGGATGAGATTGATACATTTCTCGATCGAGTTATCAAAGACTACGAACAATTATATAGAGATAATGTACAACTTAAAGAAAAATCCAATCAAATGCAAGATGATATAGGACGTTTTAAGCAAATGGAAGCAACCTTACATGAAACTTTGGTCATTGCCCAAAAAACAGCTGAAGAAGTAAAAGTGAATGCGCAAAAAGAAGCGGCTAATATTGTTCAAGAGGCTCAGCTTAACGTAAAAAAAATAATAATAGAAGCTGAGGAAAAGCTTCATCAACAATCCGTTTCATATCAAGACATGCAACGTCAATATGATTCTTTTCAGACAAAAATGAAAACATTGCTTGTGACACAGCTTAATTTAATGGATTTAACGGATCAAAGCAGTACGAATGAAGCTGCGCCGGAACAAGAAGCAAATTTACCGAACAATGAAGTTCCTCTAGACTGAAAATAACAACGGGCTTTTGGCTCGTTGTTATTTTAATTTTGATGATATAGAACAAATATGAATTTTCATCTAGCAAATTCATATTTCAGTGAAGCTATGTTATAATATACTATAAAAAGAATCGAGGGTTGTCGCGTGCCAATATTAATCTTATGCCTAGTTGTTATACTGGTTGATCAATTTTCAAAATTTTATATTCAATCTACGATGAATCTGGGGATGTCGATACCGATAATCCCTCATGTCTTTCATATTACATACATTTTAAATCCGGGAGCAGCTTTTGGAATATTGGAAAACCAACGCTTCTTTTTTATTTCAATCGGTGTGTTTATTCTTTTAGCAGCGATATTCTTTTTTCCCAAACTACAAAAGGAGAAATTGCCGTTAAAAGTCGGTTCAGCGCTTTTGTTAGGTGGGGCGGTCGGAAATTTAATCGATCGAATTCAAACCGGCTATGTGGTTGATTTTTTTGATTTTAGAATATGGCCAATTTTCAATGCAGCTGACATTGCTATTGTTTGTGGCGTTGGTCTGATTATATATACAATACTTTTTAAAGGAAGAATGAAATGACCATATTAATGAATGAATATGAATTTACTGCAACAACGCCAGAGCGTTTAGATGTTTTTTTAGCCAAACAAATAACAGATCACTCTAGATCTTTTGTCCAAAAATTAGTTTTGGATGGTCATGTTACCGTCAATCAAAAACTGCAAAAATCAAACTATAAATTGTGCAATGGAGACCATATCGAAGTGGTTGTTCCTGAACCACAAGCAATTTCAATTCAAGCAGAGGATTTGCCACTTGATATTTTATATGAGGATCAACATATTATTGTTATCAACAAAGCACGTGGGATGATTGTGCATCCAGCATCCGGTATTTATAGTGGAACGCTAGTAAATGCACTTTTGGCTCATTGTAAGGATTTATCTGGAATTAATGGGGAAATTCGTCCTGGAATTGTGCATCGGTTGGATAAAGATACTTCAGGCGTTATGATTGCGGCGAAAGATGATTTTTCCCATACGAGTTTAGCAGAACAAATAAAAAGCAAAACGGCGCATCGACAATATGTGGCTATTGTAAAAGGCAACATAAAGGAAGAATCAGGTATTATTCATGGGGATATTGGCCGTGATCCTAAAGATCGAAAAAACATGGCAATTGTTTCTGAAAATGGAAAACCGGCTTCCACTCAATTTAAAGTTTTAGAAAGATATGGCGATTATACGTTAGTAGAATGTACCTTAATGACGGGACGTACACATCAAATTCGTGTTCATATGACATATATTGGACATCCGTTGATTGGTGATCCGAAATATGGTACAACAAAATCACCCTTTAAAATTAACGGACAAGCTTTGCACTCAGAAAATTTGTCCTTAATTCATCCGATTACCAAAGAAAAGTTATTTTTCTCTGCACCGATACCAGATGATATGGCTAAAATTTTAATAAAACTACGTACTAGAACCAAAAATAAATAAATTAGGATTTTCTGAAGGGATGATGTTTTATGTCGAATTTAATTGATAAAACCATTTTAATGGACGCCAAGGCTATCACACGTGCTTTAACACGTATAGCACATGAAATTATCGAGAAAAACAAAGGTGTTGAGCAGATATTGCTAGTAGGTATCCGTACCCGGGGCGTACCTCTAGCGGAACGAATTGCCAATGAAATTGAACAAATTGAAGGAACAAAAGTTCCAGTCGGTGTTCTTGATATCACATTATATCGTGATGACCTTTCGACATTGTCGTATCAACCGATTGTTCATCCAACGCAGATGCCGGTTGATATAACGAATAAAACAATTATCCTAGTTGATGATGTATTATATACGGGTCGGACGATCCGGGCTGCATTGGATGCCATGATTGATATGGGACGGCCACGGGTTATTCAATTGGCGGTTCTGGTTGATCGGGGCCATCGTGAATTACCAATTCGGGCGGATTATGTTGGGAAAAATGTACCGACAGCCAGTAAAGAAGTCGTCAGTGTTCAAATTGATTCAGTTGATCAAAAAGAACAGGTTGTTATTAAAGAGTTTAAGGATTGAATTTGCAACCGGTAAACAAAAAACCTCCAAGCTAGCAGAAAAGCTAGTTCGGAGGTTTTTTGTTTATTTTTTATTTAAATCCTGTAAGATTAACAGCGCAATTTCCTGTTCATTCGGTGTCACATAGAGGGTTTTCTGGTTTGTAAAAATAACAAACCCTGGTTTTGCGCCAGTTGGTTTTTTTACATAACGGCAAGGTGTATAGTCAACTGGGACTTTCGAAGAATGATTGGCTTTACTAAAATAGGCGGCAAGACTAGCGGCCAAAAGCAATGTATCCTGTGCTGGAGCATCGTTTTCACAACGAATTACGACATGTGACCCCGGAAAATCCTTTGTATGAAGCCAAATGTCTCTACGATGTGCCGTTTTGAAAGTAAGCTTATCATTTTGGTAGTTATTTTTTCCCACTAGAATGATGGTTCCATCACTGGCTTTAAATTTAAATGGCTGGGATGGTTTTTCACTGGCTTTTTTCTTAATGTGTTCATGTAAATAACCACTGGCGATCAGTTCGGTTTTGATTTCACCAATTTCAATTAAAGTTGATGACGATTCAAGCGAACTTTCGACACTGCTCAAATATTTCAGATCCTGTTGACATTGTTCAATTTGAATTTGCAGGAGATTTTGGGCACGTTTTAATTTATCGTATTTATGATAATAGGCTTGCATATTTTGAATAATGGAGTATCGTTTATCCAAGGATATTTGCAGGGGATGTTTTTCGGGATCTTCTTCATAAATATTTGGTAATTCTACGATTTCACCTAAATGATCGGATAACTGATATTGATATGTCATCAATATGTCGCCTTTAATTTTGTAGTCCTCAGCATTTTGCGCCTGAATTAATTCTTTTGCTAAGACAGTCGCTTTATTAGCTGATTTAGTCAGTTCAGAATGAACTAGTTTTTGGAAACGGTCTTTATCCGGCAGCGTATAATTTCCGGTGATTTTTGTTGAAAAATCAATTAGTTCACTCATTGTAGTAAAGGTTTGCGGCAATACATTTTCTAAATAATGTAAAGGAAATCCGGCAGATGCGGCTATTTTACTATTTTCATCTAAAAATAACATAGGTGTAATCTGATTTTCACGAAATAAAGTAAGAACTTCTGTTATGGCTGTTTTTAAAGAAGTAAAATCAGCCTCGTCTAATTCACTGACTAATATATTTGCTGAAAACCCGGCCGAAAAAACAAATTCACGGGCACTTACAGGACCCAGTCCAATCGCAGTCTGGACAATTGCCTTTACTAGTTTTAATTCAGGATATTTTTTCAAATCTTCAATTAATGTATCGATTGAATCGGTCATGATATTTAATTTGTCCTGATTAGGGGGAAGAGCATACTCATAGCCAGGTAAAACGAGACGAACGCGACTGCTGGTCGTACCAACTTTACGCAAGCAGTCAATGATTTTCGTTTCGTGAAGAAGAATCATATTGCTGTATTTTCCCATTAATTCAATCACGAGTGTTTTCGTCAAAATAATACCGCCAGCACCTAACGTATCAATATCAATTAGAACAATTCGATCTAGGACATGCTGTTTGATTTCGGCGATTCGTCCACCTTCTATCTGCTTACGCAATACCATACAGAAAACTGGCGGTTCTGCTGGATTTTCAACAGATCGGGTAATGATATTGATGACGGGATTTTGTGGATTAATTGAAATGTGCAGGGAAAAATTTTGCCCTGGCTGCCGTACTGCTAATAAAACTGTATGTTTATTCGGCTGAGAGATTCGATCAATTCGTCCCCCAGCTAATTGTTTATTTAATTCTGTAACCAAAGGATACATTGAAAAACCATCTAGACTCATAATATTAACTCCATTCTAACTAGTGTCAAATCAGTATAGCATTTCAATTTTGAATGGTCAAATCCAAGTATTTATAATTTTATTTCCAGTTAATATGTCTCGATTTCAGGGCAATATTTCAGGTAAGACATTGCATCTTTGAGTCTGAACAAGTAAAATAGATACCATATGGTTAAAATATAGCCAGGATTTAAGTAGACATCATTGGAGGCAATGAAAATGAATTTCAAATTTAGCAAATGGCAAGGCTGCGGCAACGATTTTGTTATTGTAGATTGTTTTAAAGAACAGATCGAGGATTTTACGAACTTGGCAATTACAGTTTGTGATCGTCATTATGGAATTGGTGCGGATGGCTTGATCTTGGTGATGCCTTCGGATCAGGCAGATTTTAAAATGCGCATTTTTAATACAGATGGCACTGAGGCCGAAATGTGCGGCAACGGAATTCGTTGTTTTGCTCGTTATATTTATGAAGCAAAACTTACGACAAAAACTTTATTTACGGTTGAAACGGGTGCTGGTATTATAAAACCGGAAATTATTTTGACCGCAGAAAATACGGTGGATTTAATTCGTGTTGACATGGGAAAGCCTATTTTGGCAGCGGACATGATTCCCGTTACTGGTTTTGGCAGCGAACAGGTCATTGCACAGCCGATTACCATCTTAGATAAAGAATATAAAATGACGTGTGTTTCTATGGGCAATCCACATTGTGTGGTTTTTGTTGACGATATTACGCAAATTGATTTGGAAGAAATAGGTCCTTTATTTGAAATAAACCAGCATTTTCCGAAAAAAATTAATACAGAATTCGCCGAAGTAAAAGATAGTGGACATATTCGAATGCGTGTTTGGGAACGTGGGGCAGCGATTACTTTAGCGTGTGGAACTGGGTCGTGTGCTACCGTCGTAGCAGCAATGCTCAATCACAAAACAGATAGAAATGTAGAAATTGAACTAGATGGTGGGATTCTTTTTGTAGAATGGACGCAAGCGGGCACGGTTTATATGTCAGGTCCTGCTGAAAAAGTGTTTTCCGGCATATATTCCGTATAATGTATTTGACCTTATAGTAGAGAAAAAGGATTCATAAAGACTAAAATGGGCTGTTTTTCCCTTGATTTAGATAAATTTGTCTAAATTAAAGGGGTTTTATCTATATATGATGAATATATTTCTTTATGTGCTTGTTTACATTATAGAAAGGGTGTTTTCTTTTGTGTTAAAAAGTATGACTGGATTTGGTTCGAGTGAATATTATAATGAAACATATAAACTACATGTAGAAATTAAATCCGTGAATTATCGATATAATGATATTATGATTCATTTGCCAAAAGCTTTGAATCCATTAGAAGATAAAATGAAAAAATTGATTGTTGCCTCGCTTGTGCGCGGGAAAATCGATATATTTATTTCTTTTGAGCAAGCTGTAGGACATAATAAGCAAATAAAAGTTGACAAAGATTTGGCAATCGCTTACTATAATGCCTTAAGCGAAATCAGTAGTCTGCTGAAAATACCAGCTCCGGATAATGTTTATGAGATAGCAAACTATCAAGATGTGCTACATCTTGAGGAAGATTCATTTGATCTGGATGTAGTACAGTCATTTATCTTAGAAACTGTTCAAAAGGCATTGGAGCAATTAGTTGCCATGCGTATAATGGAAGGTCAACATTTATTAGATGATTTAACTATGCGCCTGAATGACTTAGAGTCTAATGTATCTAAAATCGAACAGCAGGTACCCATGATTCTTACTTGTTATCGCGAGAAACTGCTAAAAAAACTGCAGGATGTGTTAAGTGAAACCCAAATTGATGAATCCCGCTTGATTCAAGAATGTGCATTGTTTTCTGAAAAAATCAATTTTACCGAGGAACTTGTACGTCTTAAGAGCCATTTTAAACAATTCAGAGCTACAATTTTTGATAGCACCACAGCGGTTGGTCGAAAATTAGATTTTATTGTTCAAGAAATGAACCGTGAAACCAATACGATTGCTTCAAAAGCGAATGATATGGAGACAGCAAAACTTGTAGTCGAAATGAAAAGTGAGATTGAAAAAATCAGGGAACAGATTCAAAATGTAGAATAAATAATAAAAACGGTAGGGAACCGAGAGGAGTTTAACTATGGATATTAAACTTATTAATATCGGATTTGGTAATATTGTATCAGCGAATCGTATTATTTCAATTGTTAGTCCTGAATCTGCACCAATTAAACGTATTATTCAAGAAGCACGTGATCGGGGAATGTTGATTGATGCAACCTATGGAAGACGAACCAGAGCTGTTATTATTGCGGATAGCGATCATGTGATATTATCGGCTGTACAGCCGGAAACTGTAGCTCATCGCTTGATTACAAAAGATAGTGATGATACTGAATTAAAATTAAAGGAAGACTAAACAGATGGATTTCACAGGCAATTTAATTGTAATTTCAGGACCTTCTGGTGCGGGTAAGGGAACAATTTGTAAAAAATTATTAGATGACCATAAAGCACTTGCGTATTCGATTTCAGCGACAACACGTAAACCTCGTACAGGTGAAATCCATGGTATCAATTACTGGTTTATGGATAAAGCTGAGTTCGAACATATGATTGAGCATGAAGAATTGCTGGAGTGGGCTGAAGTGTATGGAAATTATTATGGTACACCATTAGCGCGTGTTCAGGAAGTATTAAAAAGTGGACAGGATGTCATTTTGGAAATAGATCCACAGGGAGCTATGAATGTCAAAAAAAAATTTCCGCAAGGAGTTTTTATTTATATTATCCCACCGTCATTGACTGAATTAGAAAAAAGAATTCGCGGGCGAGGCACAGATTCGGATGAAAGCATTGCTCGTCGTTTAAAAGCAGCGTGCGATGAGATTCAAATGGGTGTATACTATAATTACGTTGTAGTGAATGATGAACTCACGGTAGCTGCAAGCAAAATTGCAGCTATTATTGAAGCTGAAAAATGCAATGTATTGCGTAATACAGATTTGCTTCATCAAATCTGTGAAGATAAAGGAGAATGAAAACATGGATATGGTAAACCCAACAATGGATGAGTTGTTAAAAAAAGTCGATAGCAAATATACGTTAGTTGTTCTGGCAGCAAAACGTGCGCGTCAGCTTTTAGATGGTGCAGAACTCAAAGTGAATATTAAATCGACAAAAAATGTCACAAATGCTTTAGAAGAAATCATTGAAGACCGTATTAAATATGAACGGACAAAAGAAGTCGTTAAATAATAAATAAATGGTGGTTTATTTATGTTGAAGAATAAAAATATTATTTTAGGTGTCAGCGGGGGTATCGCCGTTTATAAAGCAGTGGAAATAGTTAGTCGGCTAAAAAAAGCCGGTGCGATAGTTCATGTTATCATGACGAAAGCTGCGGCGGAGTTTGTTACGCCGCTTACGTTTCGTGAGATGAGCGGAAATCCTGTCGTGGTCAGTATGTGGGATAAGATAACCAATTGGAATGTCGAACATATTGCATTGGCAATGTTAGCTGATGTGATGTTAATTGCTCCTGCCACTGCTAATATTCTTGGTAAAGCTGCCAATGGTATCGCTGATGATATGCTTTTGACAACTCTTATGGCAACGAAAGCACCAGTGTTTTTTTCACCAGCGATGAATACGAATATGTATCTGAATCCAATTGTACAAGCCAATATGAAAAAACTGCAAGATAATGGCTATCATTTGATTCAAGCTGATAGTGGTCAACTAGCTTGTGGCACATCTGGTATTGGGCGTTTACCCTCGCCAGAGTCTATCGTAGCTGTTTTAACGGAACATTTTAGTGGAGATGTATCTCTATGTGGTAAAAAAGTATTGGTGACGGCAGCTGGGACAAGAGAACCGATTGATCCGGTTCGTTATATAGGAAATCGTTCCAGCGGCAAAATGGGGTATGCTCTTGCCGAAGAAGCGGCAAGGCGCGGGGCAAATGTCGTTCTCGTTTCTGGACCGTCAGCATTAAAGGTTAGTATGGCTTCGATACGTCTGATTAAAATAGAAACAGCACTGCAAATGCGTGATGCTGTAAAAAAAGAATTTATCGACAGTGATATCATTATAAAAGCGGCAGCTGTTGCTGATTATAGGGCAGCCTCTATCGCTGAAAATAAAATAAAAAAAGACAGTTCGACATTAACTTTGGTTTTGGAAAAAAATCCGGATATTTTATTTGAACTCGGTCAAATGAAGCAAGAAAATCAGATTTTAGTCGGTTTTGCTGCTGAAACACAAAATTTGTTGGAATTTGCCAAAAAGAAGCTCCATAAAAAAAATCTTGATTATATAATTGCCAACGATGTTAGTCTAGCAAATGCTGGGTTTAATACGGATACCAATATCATAAAAATCATTGACCGTGACGGAGGAATAGAAGATTTCCCCCTTCTTCGTAAGGATTTACTAGCAAAAATTATATTAGATAAGATTACGGCATTGCCAAAAAATTAAGTTGACTTTTCTGGTCAGTTCTTTTATTATAAAAACATAGCTGAATATGGAACTCATCAAGAGCAGTCGAGGGAATGGCCCGATGAAGCTGCGGCAACCATTGAATTTATTCAAACGGTGCCAATTCCTGTAGGCGAAGCCTATAAGATGAGAGTGTCAGAGCTCTCTTTTTATAGAGAGTTTTTTTATTTTATTCAATCACAAGGAGGTATAATATGACTAAAAAACGTGTATTATTTACATCAGAATCTGTAACAGAAGGTCATCCAGATAAAATCGCAGATCAAATTTCTGATAATATTTTAGATGGAATTTTAGCAAAAGATCCAATGGGGCGAGTTGCCTGCGAAACATTGATTACGACGGGGCAGGTTCATGTTGCTGGGGAAATTTCGACGAATTGTTATGTGGACATTCCCAAAATTGTTAGAAATACAATTCGTAATATTGGCTATACCAGAGCAAAATATGGTTTTGATGCTGACACCTGCGGGGTATTGATTTCAATTGATGAGCAGTCAGCAGACATCGCTCTCGGCGTTGATAAAGCTTTAGAAGCAAAAAAAGGCACAATGGTGGATGAGATTGAAGCAATCGGTGCTGGTGATCAAGGTATGATGTTTGGTTATGCTACGAATGAAACGCCAGAATATATGCCGCTTACAATTGCGCTTGCACATAAATTGGCGCGTCGTTTATCCGAAGTTCGTAAAAATGGCGAATTGCCATATCTGCGTCCAGATGGTAAAACACAAGTAACAGTGGCATATGAAGATGGGAAACCAGTTCATATTGATACAATTGTTATTTCGACGCAGCATAGTCCGGATGTTACCTTGGCTCAAATTGAAAAAGATATTTTTGAAAAAGTAATTAAACCGATTGTACCGGCTGAATTACTGAATGATGAAACGAAATATTTCATTAATCCGACTGGTAACTTTGTTATTGGCGGACCGCAGGGAGATTGCGGGCTTACTGGACGTAAAATCATCGTTGATACATATGGCGGCATGGCCCGTCATGGCGGCGGAGCTTTTTCCGGTAAAGATCCAACCAAAGTTGATCGTTCCGCAGCTTATGCCGCACGGTATGTAGCAAAAAATGTTGTGGCAGCGGGTCTTGCCGATAAATGTGAAATACAGCTTGCTTATGCGATTGGTGTAGCTCGTCCTGTATCAATCATGGTTGAAACATTCGGCACGGCAAAAGTGGAAGAAGCTCTGATCGTTGAATTAATCCAGAAAAATTTTGATTTGCGACCAGCTGGTATAATCAAGACATTGGATTTACGCCGTCCTATTTACGCACAAACAGCGGCGTATGGACATTTTGGTCGTACCGACGTTGATTTGCCTTGGGAACATCTTGATAAAGCAGCAACGTTGAAAGAACAAGCTGGCTTATAATTTAAAAATAATTTTCTAAATAAAAGGGACTCGTCAGAGCCCCTTTTATTTATGATTGTTTGGTGATGAATTATGATTAAAATAGCAAATATATTTGTAAATATCCCGGTGAAAAGTATCGCAAAAGCTTATTCTTATACTATACCAGACAAATTTTCTTTTCTGCAGGAGGGTTGGCGTGTTTTTGTGCCTTTCGGTAATCGTAAAGTTGAAGGTTTTATCGTAAATATCGGCGCACCGGATGCAAATACAGATCTATTGAAATTAAAAGAAATTATTGATATTGTTGACCAAGAACCATGGTTCACTGATAAAATGTTGAAAATTGCCAGATGGATGGCTGATTTTTATCTTTGTTCTTTTGCTGAAGCTATGCGCCTGTTTATGCCAGGGAAAACGGGTCTTCAAATAAAAGCTGTTTATTTAATTGGTGATAAAAAACCAGATACAACGATCTTGCAGGTTAATTTCTATGAAGAAGTTTATAATTTCATTATGGTGCACCAACCGGTGAGCCTTTATGATTTGCGCAAAAAATTTCTTAACCTTGATATAGATGCTATAATTGCTATGTTTTTACAGCATAAATTCATTTTAAAAGATTATTCTGTAAAAAAGAATACGGTGAATCGTTATGAAAAATTTATTGAACTGACCCAGAGTACTTTTTGTGAAGCGGATTTTTCTCGCAAACCAGCGCAAAAAAAACTTTTGCAATTGCTCCAAAATCGAAAATCAATTCCAATTTCTGAGCTAAAAGCAGAAAAAATAACAATGACAACAATTCAGGCATTAGTGCAAACGAACCTGATTCGAATAAATGAACAACGAATATATCGTGATAGTTATCAAGATACTGTCTCTCAGGGGAAAACAGATGTAATACTGACAGAAGAACAGGAAAAAGCTGTATACGAATTGGTAAAAGCGATCGAACAAAAAGAAAGCAAAACTTTTTTACTATATGGAATTACCGGCAGCGGCAAAACACAAGTTTATATTGAAGCTGCTAATAAAGTCCGTAAAAACGGACAGCATGTTATTGTACTTGTACCGGAAATTGCTTTAACCGGTCAGTTAGTCAGCTCATTTAAATATTATTTTAAACAAGATATCATCGTTTTGCACAGTCGATTGTCAATCAGTGAGCGAAATGATGCCATTCGGCGGATTAAGCAAAACGAAATAGGTATTGTTATTGGAGCTCGCTCCGCTCTTTTTACCCCAATTGATCATATAGGCTTAATTATCTTAGATGAAGAACAAGATGCCTCTTATAAGCAAGATGAGTCACCACGTTACCATACACGTGATGTAGCACAAGCTCTAGCAAAAATACATAAAGCTATTTTAGTATTAGGCAGTGCTACACCATCGGTTGAAACCTTTGCCCGTGCACAAAGTCAAGAGTATACGATGCTGACACTGACGAAACGCATTGGTAATATTCCGCTGCCAGAGGTAACTACCGTTGATATGAGGGCTGAATTAAAGCAGGGCAATCGAAATATTATTTCACGTGCTTTGAAAAAACTGATTGAAGAGACGATTTTGAAAAAAGAACAAGTAATTATTATGTTAAATCGGCGGGGTTTTTCAACATTTGTCATGTGTCGTTCTTGCGGGTATGTGATTGTCTGCAAAGATTGTACGCTACCGCTGGTTTATCATCAAAATGGCAAATTGCAATGTCATCATTGCGACAGCAGCGATGTGGTTCCGGATGTTTGCCCGAAATGTGGGAGTCGCTATATCAAATATTTTGGAACTGGTACAGAAAGGCTTGAACATGAACTACAAATACTCGTTCCAACGGCTCGGATTATTCGAATGGATCGTGATACGACAACGAAGAAATTTGCTCACGCTGAGATTTTAACTCAATTTAAACAAGGTTTATATGATATTTTATTGGGTACACAGATGGTAGCAAAAGGGCATGATATCCCCAATGTAACAGCTGTAGGGATTATTAGTGCCGATTCGAGCCTCAATGTTCCAGATTTCCGTTCCGCAGAACGCTGTTTTGCTTTAATTACGCAAACAGCTGGTCGTGCTGGTCGGGGGGATATCCCCGGCAAAGTAATCATTCAAACTTATAACCCTGAACATTATGCGGTAAACTGTGGAATGCAGCAAGATTATCTTGCTTTTTATAAAAATGAAATTGTATTTCGTAAACAATTATTTTATCCGCCTTACAGTAATTTAATTAAAATGACTGTACAAAATGCCGATGAACAAAAAGCTTTGGCAGAAGCAACCGCATTTGTAACTTTATTTCGCAGTTCTTTTACAGATGTGCACAGCAGTCAGATTATTGGTCCGGCACCCGCTATGATAAGTAATTTGCGTGGTTTATATCGAATCAATATTTTAATAAAAACAAATCAACCGTCTACTGTCAAAAAATTTATGATAGAGCAAGATTTGCATATAAAAAATAATATCATGATTGATATTAATCCACTAAATACAATGTAATATGTTTCATTGGATTTTTATTTGTTTGTATGATAGAATTTTAAGGATATATATTTGTTTTGATTTTAGGAGGAAGATAGGCTATGGCTTTATTAGAAATAAAAAAAGCAGGCGATACTGTTTTAAAAGAGATTTGTCAACCTGTGGCGAAGATTGACAATAAAATAAGAAGATTACTCGATGATATGGCAGAAACAATGTATGAAGCAAATGGTGTAGGTCTTGCAGCGCCGCAAGTAGGTATAACGAGCCGCATTGTTGTCATCGATGTTGGCGATGGACTATTGGAACTTATCAATCCAGTGATTGTTGAAAGGGAAGGGACCACTATCGATACAGAAGGCTGTTTAAGTATTCCAGATATTTTCGGAGAAGTGGAACGATCAAGTAAAGTGACTGTAGAATTTACGAATCGTCGCAACAAAAAACAGCAAATTACTGGCGAAGGTCTATTGGCACGTTGTTTTCAACATGAGCTTGATCATTTGGATGGAGTTTTGTTTATTGACCGTGCGTTGAGCATTCAACGGGGGGAGTCCCAATGACAAAAAGTAAAGCAATTTTTATGGGAACACCCACTTTTGCTGTACCATGTCTCGAAAAACTGAATGAACACTGTGATATCCTCGCTGTAATAACTCAGCCGGACAGACCAAAAGGTCGCGGTCAAAAACTAACGGCATCACCAGTAAAAGAATTTGCCGCTGCTGCTGGTTTACCTGTATTGCAGCCCGAAAAAATCAAGACACCCGAATTCGAAAAAATCCTAACAGAATTAAAACCGGATTTAATTGTTGTTGTTGCTTTTGGTCAAATTTTGTCACAGCAGATCCTCGATATTCCGCTACTTGGCTGTATTAACGTCCATGCATCGCTCTTGCCACGTTATCGTGGCGCAGCACCAATTCATTGGGCAATTATGAATGGTGAGACTGTCAGCGGTGTGACGACGATGTTTATGGATGCGGGGCTTGATACAGGCGATATGATATTAAAAATCGAAACGCCGATTTCAAATAGTATGAATACCGAAGAACTTCATGACACATTAATGGGCGCGGGAGCTAATTTACTGATTGAAACGGTAAAACAACTTGAAGCAGGTACTGTGAAACGAATTCGTCAAGATAATACCCAATCAAATTATGCACCACTTTTAAAGAAAACTACTGGAGCTATTGATTGGTCGCGTTCGGCACAGCAGATCCATAATCTGGTACGTGGTCTTAATTCTTGGCCGGGGGCTTATTGCAATTTCCATATGAAACCTTTTAAAATTTGGCAAACAGCGGTTAGTGACCAGGATTTTCCGAAGGCTGCTTATGGCACAGTTGTTGGTTTTACTAAAAATGGCTTTTGCGTAACAACTGGCTCTGGATTTTTAGAAATTCTTGAATTGCAGGCACCAAATAAAAAAAAGATGGCTGCCAAAGATTATATACGTGGACATGGACTGCAGTTGGGCGATCAATTTGAATAAGAGGGTGTTTATCTATGGAATATATGATACAGCGACCTCATAAACGTTTGTTTCTCGCTTTATTATGTTTGAGTCTGTTATGCATGGCTTTGATTAGCTATACAATATGGAAAATTAGCTTTTTGGGTTTAATGCAAATACATCAATATCTGCCCTTAGTTTTAGGTTTCTTTTTTGCTGCGATTTTTTTATTTTCTGGTTTGGGGATTTTGGGTATGGTGGCATCCATTATAGGACTGCCGCCGCTTAATATTTTTCAAAAACAAACCTATAAAACGATTAATTTTTTATTTCCAGCGGCTTTGATGCTGGGACGGGTTTTTGGCATTAATCGCCGTAAGATAGAACGTTCTTTTATTGAGGTCAGTAATCAGATTATTCATCAACGTCAAATTAAAGTTCCCGCCGATCGGTTGCTAGTCGTTACACCACATTGTCTACAACTGGCAACTTGTCCGCATAAAATCACAAGAGACCCTAATAATTGTCAGTGTTGTGGGGGTTGTTCTATCGGTGACTTAGTGACATTATCAAAAAAAATTGGTTTTCATTTTTTTGTGGTAACTGGCGGGACTTTAGCTAGACAAACCGTGAAGCAAATTCGTCCATTAGCTGTTCTGGCGATTGCATGTGAACGCGATTTAACAAGCGGGATACAGGATGTATACCCTTTGCCGGCCGTCGGTGTATTAAACATCCGCCCAAATGGACCTTGTTATAATACAAAAGTAGATATTACAGAAGTAGAAAAAGAGATACGTCGTTTTTTGCTTGAAAAGGATGATTAATTAAATGAATGCTCGTGAGATTGCATTAAAAATAATAAATGATGTTCATACAAATGATGCCTATGCGAATGTATCATTGACCCGTGAACTGCGTAAACATGAGGTATCCGATCAAGATCGCCGTTTTGTAACGGAACTGGTGTATGGATGTGTCAAAGCTGGCGATAGCTTAGATTGGATTTTGAGCCAATATATTAATCGTCCCTTAAAAAAAATAGCTCCCATTATTCAAGATGTATTACGTTTAGGAATTTATCAGATTTTTTTTATGGATAAAGTGCCTGAATCAGCAGCTTGCAATCAATCTGTTGAACTGGCAAAAAAATATGGACATATCGGAACGGTGAAGTTTGTTAATGCCGTGCTGCGAAATGCGGTAAGACAGCCTGAAAAGGCAGTATACCCAAATGGAAAAGGACAGGCAACAAAATATGCGGCGCTCACCTATAATCACCCTGAGTGGTTAGTTAAACGTTGGATTAAAGAATTCGGATACGAGATGACCGTTAAACTATGTGAATTTAATAATACGAATGCAGCATTATCGATTCGTACGAATACCTTGAAGATAAATCGTTCCGATTTAATGAATATTTTGGCAGCGGAACAAGTTGAATGTTACGAATCTGAATGGGCCCCAGAAGGTCTTGTCTGTCAAAGTCATCCCGCAATGGATCAGATTGAATCATTAAAAGAAGGTCTGTTTCAAGTTCAGGATGAAAGTTCTATGCTGGTAGCACATGTTTTAGACCCGCAGCCAGGCGAATTTATTATAGATACGTGTAGTGCGCCTGGCGGCAAAGCAACGCATATTGCTGCTTTGATGCAAAATAAAGGTCGTGTGCTCGCTACTGATATTTATGAACATAAGTTGAAACGAGTTAATGAAAATGCCACGCGCTTGGGTATTAAAATCATTCAAACAGAACTGTTGGATGCAACCCAAATTGGTGATGTATATGAAAAACAGGCCGATCGTATACTTGTTGATGCGCCTTGTTCAGGACTTGGTGTACTACGTCGTAAACCAGATGCTCGTTGGAAAAAATCTCCGGCTTTGTTAGTTGAACTGCCAAAGCTGCAGATAGAAATATTAAAGAGTGCTGCAAAAGCAGTAAAACCTGGTGGAATTTTGGTTTATAGTACTTGTACGATTGCCAAAGAAGAAAATCAGGCAGTCTTAGAACTGTTTCTAGCTGATCATCCGGAATTTGAACTTGAACAAACGGGGCAATTTTTACCCTATGGCAAACAGGAAACCAAGATGGTGCAGCTTCTGCCGCACATTTCTGGTACAGATGGTTTTTTTATTGCCCGAATGAAACGAAAGTAAAGGTGTTTACATTTTGAAACAAAATATTTTTGGTATGTCTTTGCCAGAATTACAGGTTTGCTTGAAAGAGTTTAAGCTTCCTGCGTATCGTGCTAAACAAATCGCTGAATGGATGTATCAAAAACATGTATTGGATTTTCAGCTAATGACGAATTTACCAGTTGCTTTGCGAACATCACTGACGGACAATCTCGATATTTTTCGCGTAAAACTTCTGGAACGACAGGATTCTCGCGACGGTAAAACCAGCAAGTTTTTATTGGAACTTGCTGATGGGATTGCCGTGGAATCCGTCTTGATGCGCCAATCTTATGGCAACAGTGTTTGTTTGTCTACACAGGCTGGCTGTAGTATGGGCTGCACTTTTTGCGCTTCTACGCTACATGGTATGGTGCGGAATTTAACACAAGGTGAAATTTTAGCACAAGCGCTTTATATCAATGAATTATTAAATGAAGAAGAACAATCGATCAATACCATTGTGATTATGGGATCTGGTGAACCTTTGGTAAATTATGATAATGTTCTCCGCTTTATCCGTTTATGCCATGAACCTTATACGATGAATCTAGGCTATCGTCATATTGCTGTATCAACAGCTGGTATTGTACCGATGATTCAGGAGCTGGCAAAGGAAGATTTACCGATTACTTTATCGATTTCATTGCATGCCCCGAATAATGTTATACGTTCGAAATTGATGCCAATCAATGATAAATTTGACATTAACGCGGTTGTAGCAGCGGGTAAACATTATGTAAATATTACAAAACGACGTGTAACGTATGAATATATTTTGATCGCAGGTGAAAATGACCAAATTGAACATGCCGAAGAGTTAAGCCGTTTATTAAGAGGACAGATGGCCAATGTGAATTTGATTCCGATCAATCCAGTTGAGGAACGAGGCTTAAAACGTCCATCGCTAAATCAAATCAAAGCCTTTGAGGAAATTTTGAACAACAATCATATTGCTGTTACGGTTCGTCGTGAAATGGGCAATGATATTCAGGCAGCTTGTGGACAATTAAGAAATAAACACACGGCGGAAAATCAACTTTGACTTGATGAATTTTTGGGAATATAATGAGTTATGTTATTTAGAGGTGTAAAATATATGTCAATTCTAAAATGGGAATCTTTTTTAGAAACAAAAATTGAAGGTTTTTTTAATAAAAAATTTGCTAGTGATCTTCAAGTGGTAGAAATCGAAAAAGCCCTGCGACGTGAAATATTGCTCAAAAAGAAAAAAATACAGGACGATATTTATGCACCGAATGTATATTCTATTTATGCCAGTGAGGTGGATTACCAAAGGATTTGCTCACAAAAAACACAAAATCAGTTATATGCAACCGTTGTCGTTGCCGTGATTGAACAAGACTTTATGATGGATGGTAAACTCTTGGTTGCCCTAAAAAAAGATGCCGCATTAAAAAAAGGCAGTTGTCATATCCAAGCTTGCTATACGAGTGAATCTGTCGATGTACAGCCTAAAAAAAGCGAAGAACCGCATACACTGGTTTTAGAGAGATCAGAGTTTAAAGATTCTATGGAATTGCCAATAGAACATAAATTTGCTGCTTTGACAGTTGAACAGGGACCTGATATCAATTCTTATTTGGAGATAGGCGAGAAGCGAATTCATATTGGACGACGTGAAGAAAATGAATTTTTGCTTATGGATGTTAATTCATCCAGACTTCATGCTTACATTTCTTTTGAAAAGTATCGTCACATTCTCTATGATGCTGGCAGTTTAAATGGAACTTATGTGAATGAACAGAAAGTTACTCGTCAACGGTTATGTTTTGGGGATGAAATAAAAATTGGAAACACAGTGCTTTTGTATGAGGTGATTTAACTTGCCAGATCTAGCTTTTTTTATGAATCTTCTTTCAGTGATATTACAATATGGATTAATTTTCTGTATTTATTATTTTATATATTTACTGCTCAAGTTAATCTATCACGACTTACATCCAGCTTTAGAAAAAAAACAGCCCGAACTAAAAACAGCAAACTTAGTGGTCGTGGAATCAAACAGCAGCCTTCGACAAGATAAATTTGCGGTTCATACTGAACTTTCGATTGGTCGAGGCAAAGAAAATGATATTGTTATTGATGATACCTATATATCTCACCATCATGCAATTATTAACCGAATGAATAATTTGTATGTCATTGAAGATTTAAATAGCGTAAATCATACATATCTGAACGATCAGATACTAACAAAAAAAGCATACCTGCAATCCGGTGATATAATCAAAATTGGCTTGGTTACTTTTAAATTTGAGAGGTGACAATAATGCTTAAAGCAACAGCAGCAACGAATATTGGTTTAATTCGACAAACAAATGAAGATAGTTACCTTTGCATAAATCCAAAAACCTATGCGGTAGCAGATGGTATGGGGGGGCATGCAGCCGGGGAAATTGCCAGTAAGTTATTGGTAAATACCATTCAAGACTTTTTTTCTGAGGGACATCTTTTCAAAATAGATCAAGATGTTTTGGAAAAAATTATTTTAAAAGCAAATGCACGTATTTTAGAAAAAGCCGAAAAATGTACTGAATATGCTGGTATGGGAACAACTGCCAGCTTCTTACATATTGAAGCCAATACTTGTTTTTGGGCACATATAGGTGATAGTCGAATTTACTTATTACGTAATAATCAACTGGCTCAAATCACTCAAGATCACTCACTAGTTTGGGATCTAGTACTGAATGGTACACTTACACAAGAAGAAGCTTTAACCCATCCACAACGCAATATGCTCACACGAGCTGTTGGCATTGATGCAGAAGTCAAGGTTGATAAAGGTTCTTTTGCTTTAGAAGAAAATGACAAAATTTTACTTTGTACTGATGGTTTGACAAATATGGTAAACGAAGCAAAACTGAAAGAGACGATAGCATCGGAAGCGATTGAAGATAAAGCCGCTGCATTAATAGATCAGGCAATGGGTGCAGGTGGTGTCGATAATATCACCGCCATTGTGCTTGAAACTAACGATGATTAGCATGCGGCAGAAACTCATTTTGGTTCCGGATTTAATACTTTTATGTGGGACTATTATTCTTGAGTTAAAAAAATATCCGGTGTTTGATTTTGCACCGGTGCCATGGATTGGTGCTGTTGTTTTTTTATCGTTTGTTATGGATAATTTACTTAGAAAATATATGAGTTCGGCAGATTTGTATTTATTTCCGCTTGTTATGTTTTTTTTGAGTATTGGGCTCATCATGATCGATCGTTTAAAGCCTAGTTTATTTATTCCCCAATTACGATGGGCATTATGCGGCATGGTTACATTTATGGCGGTTCTTTATCTGGCAAAACGAATTGAACGGCTGAAAAATTATCAATATCTAATTGGTGTCTGCTGTTTGCTTTTATTATGTTCTACACTGCTTTTTGGTACAGAGATAAACGGAAATCGAAATTGGATTTTACTTGGACCGTTTAGTGTACAATTGTCTGAGTTTGCCAAAATAATGATTGTCATTTTTTTGGCAGCCTATTTAACGGATCATAAAAATGTTTTGGCATTGCCGAGTAATAAATTTTTATTACTGAGACTGCCGCCATTTAGATTTATTGCTCCACTGATTGTGATTTGGAGTATGGCTGTTTTAATGTTTGTGATTCAACATGATTTAGGGTCAGCTTTACTCTTTTTTGGTATTGCGCTTTTGATGACGTATATGGCCACTGGTAATAAATCATACGTATTTCTGGCACTGATTTTTTTTAGTGTCGCTTCCACTATTAGTTATTTTTTGTTTGCTCATGTTCGTGTAAGAGTTATTATTTGGCTTCACCCCTGGGCTGATCCAACAGGGCAGGCTTATCAGATTGTCCAGTCCTTGTTTGCTTTTGGCTCAGGTGGTATACTTGGTAGCGGCTTTTCAAGTGGCTATCCTTTCTTAATTCCCGAGGTACATACAGATTTCATTTTTTCTGCTATTGCCGAGGAATTTGGGTTAGTCGGATCTATTTTTATTATATTAGGTTATTTAACTTTATTTTATCGAGGTATTAATATAGCATTGCATTGCAAAAATGAAATGAATATGCTACTCGCTTCAGGTCTCGCAACAAGTTTAGCATTGCAAGTTTTTATTATTTTAGCGGGTGTAACAAAATTTTTGCCATTAACAGGAATTACGCTGCCATTTATTAGTTACGGTGGTAGCTCGATGGTATCAAGTTTTATTATAATTGGTTTGTTATTTGCTTTATCAACAAAGGAGAATAACAATGCATGATCGAAAGATGAAAAAGTATATCTATAATGTCACTGTTTTACTATTTTCTCTATTTCTTATTTTAATTGGCTATATTACGTATTTGCAATCTTTTGAAAGTGCTGATTTGGCGAATAATCCATTAAATAGGCGGGCTATGCAAATAGAAAAACATATGCAGCGTGGTATGATTTTAGATCGAAATGGCAAAAAAATTGCTTATAGTAAAAAAAATGACCAAGGTACTTTTTCTCGCATCTATCCTTTTCACGATGTAACAGCTGCAATCAGTGGTTATGTCGGGGACAAAATTGGCAATGCCGGTATTGAAGGGTACGCGAATACGGATCTTGTCGGAATAAATAGTCCTTTGGCAAAATTTGGACCAATTAAGCAACTGTTTAACAAAGATCAGGGGGATAATGTGAAGCTGACCGTAGATACAAGGATTCAACAAGCGGCTTATGATGCACTTGGCAATCAAAAAGGCGCCGTTGTAATTTTAAATGCTAAAACTGGTGCTATTTTGGCCATGGTTAGTAAACCATCGTTTGATCCAAATACAGTAGATCAAAATTGGGAGCAGCTTCGCAGTGATCCAAGTAGTCCGCTGCTCAATCGTGCTTCACAAGGGTTATATCCACCTGGATCTATTTTAAAAACAATGATTGCGGATGCTGCTCTAAAAGAAAATGTGACAACAACAAAGGAAATGTTTTATTCCCCAGGGTTTTTAAAGGTTGATGATGACTATACTTTATATGAAAGCGAAAATGAAGTACATGGAAACATTACATTAGAAGAATCTTTAGCTGTGTCTTCTAATGTAACATTTGGTACGTTAGCGTTGCGCCTGGGCGAAGCAAAATTAGCGGATACATTTAACCGCTTTGGTTTCAACAAGACTTTTGATAATGAAATTATTGAACCTAAAATACAGTTGCCCACATTTGAAAAATTAAGTAGGGGTGAAATTGCCCAAGTGGGGATAGGACAAGGCACAGTCCTTGTTACACCGCTTCGTATGGCATTGCTTGCTAGTGCTTTTGCGAATCATGGCATCATCATGAAACCTTATTTGATTGATGAAATTCTATCACCTGATGGCTTTGTTTTGAAAAAAACGTCACCTGAAAAATGGCTAGAACCAACAACTGCACAACGTGCAGATACGATAGAATCTTTTATGAAATCTGTTATAAATCATGGTACAGGCACGAAAGCCGCCGTGTCGGGGATTGAGGTGGCTGGCAAAACAGGAACTGCGGAAAATTCCAGTGGAAGTGCACATGCATGGTTTATTGGATCGGCAGCCTTGCCATCACAAGACATTGCTTTTGCAATTATCGTAGAAAATGGGGATTTTGGTGGTCTTGCCGCTGCCCCCATTGCGAAACGTATTATTACAAATATTTTACATACTGAGGAGGTGACTCAATGATTAATCATATATTAGATCATCGCTATGAACTTTTAGAAAATATTGGCGGTGGTGGCATGGCTGATGTATATCGAGCCCATGATCAATTATTGGATCGTTATGTAGCCGTGAAAATTTTGCACTCACAATTTTCCAATGATGAAGAGTTCATTGAGAAGTTTCGTGGAGAAGCCCAAGGTGCAGCCAAACTTTCGCATCCTAATATTGTAAATATATATGATGTTGGTAAAGAAAACAATAATCATTATATTATTATGGAGTATGTTGCTGGTCAAACTTTGAAAGACTTGATTCAAAGTGCAGGAAAACTATCCGTAAGCGAATCACTGCGAATTGCCCTTGAAATAGCAGAAGCTTTAGAGCATGCCCATGCAAACAATTTAGTTCATTGTGATATTAAACCACATAATATTCTTGTTACACCAACAGGACGCGTCAAGGTAACTGATTTTGGGATCGCTCGTGCAGTGACGTCTTCCACAATGACCTATAGTGGAACGATTGTTGGTTCCGTCCATTACTTTTCGCCTGAACAGGCAAAAGGGGGGGCAATCAGTGCAAAATCAGATATCTATTCATTAGGTGTAGTTTTATATGAAATGTTAACGGGGCAGTTACCTTTTACTGGAGAAACACCAATCAGTATCGCCTTAAAACATTTACAAGAAGAGCCTGTTTCTGTACGAAAGCTCAATCCGGCTATACCGCTTATTGTGGAAGCTATTGTATTAAAAGCAATGGAGAAAGACCCCAATAATCGTTTTGCTAATAGTACGGAAATGATTCGTGACATCAAACGTGCAGAATCCGTGATTTTACAAGGTAGTAGACAAAGTAATGTTTCTGCCAGTCAAGATCCTTTTGCAACCCAGATTTTACCACGAGTTTCTGATTCACTGTCATCGCGAAAAAGCAATATAACACCGACAGAAAACATACCTCAACCGAATCTGCTTAAATCTAAAAAATTTTTATGGGGTTTGGTATTTATCTTGATTCTGGGCTTTTTTGCGGGGGCATTTCTTTCGTATGGTAAATTTTGGAGTAATGCGGAAGTCATTGTACCTGATGTTGTGGGTAAACAGATGAGTATTGCGAAACAAATACTAGAGACCCAAAATTTACGGGTTAATATTGCTGAAACGTATGATGCGGATGTTCCAGCTGGGGAGGTTGTATCACAATATCCAGCTGCTGGCACAACCGTTAAAGAACAGCGGCTCGTGACGGTTTATATCAGCAAGGGTGGTGAAGCACTCGAAATGCCGGATGTGCGCGGTTTAACAAAAGCTGCTGCTGAGACCAAACTAAAAAATATGGGATTAAAACTGGGGAAAGTTGAAGAAGAATATTCAAATGAGACAGCAGGAACCGTTTTAAACCAAAATCCACGATCTGGTACAAAAGTAACGAAAGGATCTGCTGTAGATCTGCTTATTAGTAAAGGACCAAAATCGCGCACAGTGACATTGCCAGATTTTTCTGGAAGCACATTGAATTCGATTGAAACACAACTAAAAAGTCTGAATTTGAAAGCTGGTACAGTTACCGAGGTGACGAGCAGTAAACCAGCAGGAACAATTTTGGATCAAACGCCGTTGGCTGGTACTGATATTGCGGAAGGCAGCAGTGTTGATTTTTCAATAGCAAAAATGGACAAAGCAACCGATAAAAACACGAATAAAAATTCTGGCAAAGATACCAGCAAAGATACGAATAAGGATGCAGCTAAAAATACCAAACAGGCTGATACCCCAAAAGATACAAAATAGACCACGTAGAATGGATTATAGATCAGGAGGAATTTATAAATGCTGACTGGAGTTGTACTCAAAGCATTTAACAGCTTTTACTATATAAAACATGAACAGGGTGTAACCGTTTGTAAGTTGAGAGGACGTTTTAAGCAAGCACGTTATTCTTTAGCCGTCGGGGACAGTGTCGAATACGATCTTCTCGATGATGAAACGGGTATTATCGAAAAAATTCTGCCAAGGCAATCTGTGTTGAAACGACCATTGGTCGCAAATGTCGATCAAGTTATTTTAACCTTTGCGGCAGCAAGTCCTAATTTACATCCGTTGCTTTTAGATCGTTTTTTAGTGTTAGCTGAATACTCAAAGTTAAAAAACATCCTGATTTGCATTAATAAAATTGAATTAGCTGATTTGGTGCTATTAGAAAAAACCTTACAGCCTTATTATGAAATAGGCTATGAAATCGTCAAAGTATCAGCCAAGGAAAATATAGGCATGCTGGAACTAAAAAATCATCTTAAGGATAAGATTTCTGTATTTGCCGGTCCATCAGGGGTCGGTAAATCTACCCTCTTAAATGCAATTGAACCGGGATTGAATTTGGCAACGGGTGTAATTAGTACGAAAATAAAACGCGGCAAACACACAACACGAGTTGCGGAATTATTACCGCTTGTAGAAGGCGGTTTCGTTGTTGATACACCGGGATTTAGTTCAACAGAATTTGATTATATTCAAAAAACAGATTTAGAAGATTATTTTGTTGAATTTCGACCTTTCATGGATACTTGCAAATATAATACTTGTATCCATGATGTTGAACCAGATTGTTCTGTTAAACAGGCAGTCATTGACAAAAAAATATCTCAAGTACGTTATGATGCCTATCTCAATATATTGCATGAAATACAAAGCAAAAAGAAAGGGTTTTAACTATGATAAAAATTGCACCTTCGATTCTTTCCGCTGATTTTTCCAAATTAGGAGAAGAAATCAGTACTGTATTAACTGCAGGAGCCGATCTTGTTCATATAGATGTCATGGATGGTCAATTTGTCCCTAATATTACGTTAGGTTCACCAGTAGTCGCAGCTTTGCGTAAAACCACAAAAGCACCATTTGATGTACATCTTATGGTCGAAAATCCTGAAAATCAAATTGATGTCTTTGCTCAAGCTGGAGCTGATATCATTACATTCCATGCGGAAGCAGCAAAACACATGCATCGAATTGTCCAAAGTATTAAAGAACACAATATAAAAGTTGGTATTGCTTTAAATCCTGGCACATCTTTAGCTTTTATTGAAGAAGTTTTACCGGATCTGGATATGGTTTTATTGATGACTGTAAATCCAGGATTTGGCGGACAGAAATTCATTCCGTCCGTTTTAGATAAAATTGAAAGATTACGTGACATTATTGATACGAATGAATTTAATATTGATATCGAAGTGGATGGTGGTATCAATCTGACTACGGCAAAACAAGTTATTGAAGCTGGTGCTAACATTTTAGTTGCTGGTTCAGCAATTTATAATGCTGAAAATATGAAACAGATGATTTCAGGCTTAAAACAAAACTAAAGATGATAAGGTAATCATTAGGGGGAATAAGATCAATGAAAGCTGTTGTTTTACTTTCGGGCGGTTTAGATTCAACGGTCTGTATGGCTGTTGCAAAAAATAAAGGATTGGATGTATATCCAATTAGTTTTGATTATCATCAAAGACATTGTATTGAATTGGAAAGTGCTAAAAAAGTTGCCGCATTTTTTGATGTCAAGAAACATTTGATTATCAATACGAACATGGATCAAATTGGGGGGAGTGCTTTAACCGATACAACGATTGATATTCCGAATGGGGATATCAATCGTACAGATATTCCGGTAACATATGTGCCGGCTCGAAATCTGATTTTTTTAAGCTATGCACTGGGATATGCTGAGGTACTTGATGCACCTTATATTTATATTGGTGTTAATGCAGTTGATTATTCAGGTTATCCAGATTGCCGTCCTGAATTTATTCAAAAATTTCAGGATTTATCTGATTATGCTACGAAAGCTACCGCCGCCGATCATAAAAAAATAAAAATAGAGACACCTTTACTGGATTTATCCAAAAAAGATATTGTTTTATTGGGTAATAAACTACAGGCGCCTTTACATTTAACACGCAGCTGTTATAATGAGGGGGAAAATGCGTGTGGGATTTGTGATAGCTGTAAGCTCCGTTTAAGAGGCTTTGAAGAGGCTGGAATCAAAGATCCTGTGACCTATCTCTAATTAGGAGTGAAGATTTTGAAGGATGTACAAAGCCGTTTCGATGAACGAGGCATAGCAATTCAAAAAGTTGGTATTAATGATGTTCATTTGCCTTTTTTTATAAAAACGAAAGATTCGTCATTTCAATCGGTATTAGCCAAAATAAAATTTACGGTTGATTTACCGATGGAGTATAAAGGCACTCATATGAGTCGTTTTTTAGAAATCCTCAGTGAATGGAGCAAAAAACCGATTGGCAGTCAAGAGATGAATCAAATATTGGATGAAGCATTAGTAAAATTAGATGCGCAGTCGGCGTATTTGAAAATTAATTTCAAATATTTTATTGATAAAATAGCTCCTATCAGTAAACGTCAATCAGTTTTAGATTTAGATTGTTCGTTCATTGCCAATAAAAGTCAAGGCGAGCATATTGAGTTCACCATGGCGGTTAATGTTCCATTTACATCATTATGTCCCTGCAGCAAAGAAATTTCAAAGTATGGTGCACATAACCAACGAGGGTTGATGCGTGTGAAAGTAAAGTTTAGAAACGATCAGCAGTCGATATCAATTGAAGATTTAGCAGCGGTCATGGAGCAGCAAGCTTCTTGCCCGATTTATCCATTGCTTAAAAGAGAAGATGAAAAATACGTGACGGAAACTGCCTACGAAAACCCCAAATTTGTCGAAGATATTTTACGGGATTTAGTTATTGCTTTAAGGCAAATCAAAGGTGTAGCATGGTTTTCGATTGAATGTGAAAATTATGAGTCGATCCATAATCACAGTGCATATGCAAGTCATGTAGAATTTGTTGAACATTAAGGCTGGGAAATTTTATGAGAAATTTAATTATCAATGCAGATGATTTTGGCTTGCATACGGATATCAATCAAGCCATTATTCAAGCGCATCAAGAAGGATGTTTGACAAGTACTTCTTTGATGCCAACGGGAAATGCATTTTCTGAAGCTGTCGATTTAAGTTTTAAAAACCCGACGCTTGGTATAGGAGTACATTTAACTTTAGTTGCAGAAAAACCAATGCTTGATCCAGCTAAGGTTAAATCGCTTGTGGATCAGGATGGTTTTTTCTTTAAAGATTATACGGTTTTTATAAAAAAATATGTCATGGGAACTATTGATTTTAATGAAGTAGCTGCAGAATTCACAGCTCAAATTGAGCATATCCGTTCGACCGGAATTGCAATTACCCATTTAGATAGTCATCAACATTTGCACGTTTTACCTAAAATAACTAATATTTGTCTAACACTCGCCAAACAATATAATATTAAAAAAATGCGCATTCCTGAAGAAGCTTACTTTTTTTCCGGTGGCTACCAAACAGATTATAAAAGAATCATTGGTAAATGCGGGTTAACTTTTTTAGCTTCATTAGCACGGCAAAAGATACGCAAAAATCATATGAATGGTCCCGAACATTTTTTTGGTATGTTGGCAGGTGGACATATGTCTGAAGCATATGTTCTGCGTATTCTAAAAGCACTGCCTGAGGGAACATCTGAAATCATGATGCATCCGGGTCTCCATTCTAAGCTTCTAAATCTGCAATATGGATGGAATTATCACTGGTCAGATGAATATCAGGCACTTATATCACCGTTAGTCTTACAATATATTAAAGACAATCATGTAAATTTGATTTCATTTAAGGAGTTATTACATGAGTAATGTTCGTCAACATAAATTTTACAAGAAATTACTTATTATGCTTGCAACAGTATTGCTCATCTCAGGCAGTGTTATTTATTTTACAGTTGATATTCATACTTTGCGCAACTTGGATGCTTTTCAACCCTGGTCTATTATGCTTGGTATTTTTGCTGTTGGTGTAGGACTTTTACTAGATGGTACTCGTTTAATGCATTTAGTTAAGATTTCCAATGAAAAGATTACCTTGTCACAGGCAGTACAGGTTGTATTTGGAAACTATTTTTTAGCACTTTTAACCCCGGCAGGCAGTGGTGGCTCTATCGCACAATTCTTGTTTTTACGTCATGCTGGAGTCCCTAGCGGCAAAGCCACGATTTTAGTGGTTGTAAGATTGTTAGTTTCTATTTTATTTTTGTTTCTTAGTATGCCTGTGATTTTTTGGTATGATCCGAATATTTTACCATGGATATCAGATCGTGGTTTGTTCGTTTTGTCAGTTTGCATTATAAGCGGTATTGTTTTTATTGTTTGGGCAATCAAAACAAACTTCTTGGATTTTATTGTTTTAAAAACAGCAAAAAGGATCAATCATTGTCGCCGGAAAAAACTATTTGCCTTTTATCATGATATAAAAGCGGCGGTTTTGTTGCTCTTATCGGCACCATTTAGCATGTGTCGTATTTTTCTCGAATCGGGGCTTAGTCTTCTGGCAATTTATAGCGTAGTTCCTTTTTTACTTATGGGGCTCGGTGTAGAGGCCAACTGGTATATTATAATGGGTCGAATGATTTTTCTTAATCTGCTTTTGTATTTTTCTCCCACCCCAGGGGGATCTGGTATTGCAGAAGGTGGGTTTATATTGCTCTTTGGCGATCTGGTGCCGTCTGGAACGGTTGGTATTGTTGCTGTTTCCTGGCGAATCATTGCGGAATATATTCCTTTTGTTATCGGGTTCTATTATATGGTCAATGTTTTCGGTCGTGATTTTCTGAGTAGTAAACTTACGCGATAGGAATACTCTTGATTTAAATATTTTAAGTATTTTGGGAGGGAAAAATGACTAAAAATGGATATTGTGATTTCTTTATTTTGCTTGTAATTTCCAGTATCATTGTTTTTTTTAATTTAGGCGGCATTCCTTTATTAGATCCGGATGAACCTGTTTATGCAGAAACTGCGAAGGAAATGCTTTTGAATCATGACTTTATTTCACCTCGGATTTATGGCGAATTTTGGTATGATAAACCACCGATGTATTATTGGCTTGTGGCTGCTGCTTCACATATATTCGGCAGTGGTGAATTTGCCGCGCGAGTGCCGTCAGCATTGTTGTCCATTGTATGTTTAAGTTCCGTTTATCTTTTTGTCCGCAAATTATTCAACAATCGTACCGCTATGTTGAGTGCATTGATTTTAGCTACGAGTATCGAATATTTTTATTTGAGTAAAGCGGCTGTAACGGATATTACGCTGACGCTTTGTATTACCGTATCGTTGCTTAGTTTTATGACGAAGCGATATTATATCTTTTACCTTTTGATGGGACTAGCTATTTTAACTAAAGGACCGATTGGGTTTATGCCAGCAGTCATTGTAGCGATCTATCTTGTTATCACACGTAATTTGTCGACATTACGCAATATGAAGGTATTTTCTGGTTTGTTGCTGATTTTGCTTGTTTGTTTACCATGGTATGGTATGATGTATCACTTGCACGGGAATGATTTTATTGACACGTTTTTCGGCTTCCATAATATTACGCGATTTGCTTCACCTGAACATCCAACACAAACTTGGTGGTGGTATTATATTCCTGTACTGTTTATTGGTTTTTTCCCCTGGAGTGCGTTGCTGGTACAATCGGTATATCACTCTATAGTGAATAGTCATAAACAGTCTGAAGAACTTATATTCTTGAATATATGGGCTGGTTTTGTGTTTCTGTTTTTTTCGATTGCTCAAACAAAATTAGTTTCTTATATTTTACCAATGTATCCTGCCATGGCTATCTTAGTTGCTTGGTATATCGATCAGATTTGGGATGGGTATTATTATGCAAAACGACAATATATTTGGGGCAGTATTATTTTTATAGTAACAGCAGGTGCCATTTATGGTGCATTTCAGGGTTTGGAAACTTTACCTGAATTGTCGATGGGGGTATTTCTGCTTACTTTTGTGCTCGGGTTTATGGGGATATTTACAGTATATTTCTTATGGAATCATCAAGTTAAAAATGCTTTTGGCATTCATATTTTAGGAATGATTGGCATTTCAGCTGTCATTTTCGGTTACATTTTTCCAGCGGTTGCTCCCCAATTTTCATCTGCGGAAACAGTGAAAGAATTTATACCCGTTTATGACTCTTATAGTCCCGTATATATATCAAAGTTCCTAAGACCTGGCTTTGCTTTTTATAGCAATGTATATGGCAAGGAATTATCGTTTTCACCGACTTCCATTCCAGATTTTAATATGATTTTACAAAAAGATCCACAGGCTTATTTTGTACTTCGTGATATTGATTATAAAAAAATACCTGAACCTATTAAGAACCAACTCGTACTGTTAACAACAATAAACAATCAAATTATATTAAAGGGTAAAGAAGAAACACCGATAAATCTTGAATGAAAAGCAGGAGTTATTTTCTTTACAGGGAATACATAGATATTAGGTTCATAATTTAATAATTTAAAAATATTGAATAATAATGGAACAGGTGTATTTTTACTTAATAGGGAAGTCCAGTGTGATACTGGTGCGGTCCCGCCACTGTATTAAGGAGTGCTTTGATAAATGCCACTGAGAAACTTTTCTTGGGAAGGAATTGAAGCGTGATGATTTTAGCCAGGAGACCTGCCTGTTCAGCAACACCGTTATGAAGAATGCAGTGATGTATTCTATATGACCTACGGACGATGGGCAGGTGGTAATAATACTAATTAAATATAGTTTGTTACCCCTCTGCCTTTTGACAGGGGGTTTTTATTTTGGAAAAAAGAATGAAAAATGGTTTTACTACAGGAGCTTGTGCAGCAGCTGGTACAAAAGCTGCCTTGCTGGCTCTGCAGGGTGAAATTGTATCAACCGTTACTATTATGGCCTTGAGTGGTGAAGCAATCCAGGTTCCCATTGCAAATATTGAATTTACGGTTGGCGGAGCAAAAGCAGAAGTTATAAAAGATGCCGGTGATGATCCCGATATCACACATGGAGCTTCTGTTTTTACGGAAGTTCATATAAACCGCGAATCCTCATTGATACAATTTTTTGCCGGGCTGGGTATTGGCACCATAACCAAACCAGGTTTATCTATACCAAAAGGGGAACCATCCATTAATCTTGGACCACGTGAAATGATTCAGATGGTGGTACGTGAGGTTTTAGGTGAACAGACAGGCTGTAACATTACAATTTCTATACCAGATGGTATCGAGCTTGCTAAGCGAACCCTAAACCCAGTGCTTGGTATCGAAGGGGGGCTATCCATTATTGGTACAACCGGTATTGTTCGGCCCATGTCAGAAGATGGCTTTAAAAATTCTTTATCACCTCAGATTAGTGTAGCAAAAGCATTAGGTTATGACAGTCTTGTGTTTGTTCCGGGGAAAATAGGCGAAAAGATAGCTCTGAAAACTTGTCATCTGCCAGCCGAAGCACTGATCCAAACCAGTAATTTCATTGGTCATATGCTGGAAGTGGCAGCACAGCAAAAAATTAAACGTGTTTTACTATTTGGTCATTTAGGTAAATTGATAAAAGTTGCAGCTGGTATTTTTTACACCCACAACCGCATTGCCGATGCTAGATTGGAAACACTTGCTGCCTATGCCGGTGCTTTAGGAATGCCGACGGTTGGTATTGCTGAAGTTTTGACCAGCACGACAACAGAAGCAGCTATTTCGATTATTGAACGCTACAACGTAAAAGGGCTTTATGATATATTAGCGCAGCGAGCCAGCAGTCGAGCCCAACGGTATCTTTTCAATGAGGTGGAAGTCGGTACAGTACTTATTACATTAAATGGTGAACTTCTTGGTATGGATGCTATGGCTAAGGAGATTGGAAAGGACTTAGGATGGACTATAAAATAATTATTGTTGGTATCGGACCCGGTGCCCCCGAATACATTGTGCCGATAGCCAAACAACAAATTGATGCCGCCAAAGTTTTGGTTGGCAGTAAGCGTGCTTTGGAGACATTAGCTGCCGCTGACATTACCAGAAAAATTATTACAGGTGATATCCCGTCCGTAATTTCTTTTATACAAGAAAAGCTTTATAAACAGGATGTGGTGGTTTTGGTATCAGGTGATCCTGGTTATTATTCGCTGCTGGCAGCACTTAGACGGTCTTTCCCCTTACAAAAGCTGCAAGTTATCCCGGGAATCAGTTCCATGCAACTCGCTTTTGCCCGACTGGCTCTGCCCTGGCAATCCGCCCGGCTTTTAAGTTTACATGGGAGGAAGCCCGATGAACAATCGTTGTGCTTTACGGAAGGTGCCATTTTAGGTATTTTAACCGATACAATCTATACATCAAAAACAATTGCCGAACTTTTATTACGACATAATTGGCCGCGGACAACAAAAGTCTATTTATGTGCTAAATTATCCTACGAAAATGAAGAAATTATTGAAACAACATTAGAAAACGCAGTGCAAACGAAAGAATTTTCACACTGTATTATGGTGGTGACAGCATGACACATATGATTGGTATAGCGGATGATGAATTTATCCGCGGGAATATTCCCATGACAAAACAAGAAATACGGATATTAACCTTGACGAAAGCTAAGATTAAAACAACTGATACGATTTTGGACATTGGTGCAGGTACGGGTTCACTTTCGATAGAAGCGGCTTTACTGGCAGATCAAGGCAAAGTTTTTGCAGTTGAACAAAAAGCAGAAGGAATTGAACTCATTCATAAAAACACTGCTAAATTTGCTGTACAAAATCTCACCGCAATTGAAGGGGCTGCACCACAAGCACTCAGGGAAATTCCCGCCTGTGATGTCATTTTCATTGGTGGAAGCGGCAAGTATTTAGTCGAGATTTTAAATCGTTGTGACAGCCTTTTAAAAGCGGACGGACGGTTGATTTTAAATTGCATTACAATACAAACACTCTATGAAAGCATAGCGTATATGAAGCAACACACTTCCTATAGTTACGATGCAATTCAGGTTCAAGTGACAAGACTGAACAAAGTCGGTCCTTATGATATGGCACAGGCTTTGAATCCGATACATATTATTACATGTCAAAAAAACAGCAAATTTTAGGAGGTTTATAGTATGCAAGTATTTATTGTTGGCGCAGGTCCAGGAGACCCTGAGCTTATTACGGTAAAAGGTCAGAAGTTATTACAAACGGCAGATGTGATCATATATGCTGGTTCTTTAGTCAATCCAGCCTTATTGGCTTTAGCAAAACAAGGGACAAAAATTTATAATAGTGCTTCGATGACCTTGCCTGAAGTTATTGAAACCATTGAGCAAGCGGTAAAAATCGGTGCAATGGTGGTACGCCTACATACAGGTGATCCGAGTATTTATGGTGCAATCCAAGAACAAATGGATGAGTTAAAGCGCCGCCAGATTGAATATACCGTGATTCCTGGCGTCAGTTCTTTTTTGGCTACCGCAGCTGCACTTAAGCAAGAATACACTTTACCGGGGATTTCACAGACCGTTATCATTACCCGTAATGAAGGACGAACACCTGTACCGGAAAAAGAAAAATTGGCAAGTCTTGCAACGCATGGTGCAACAATGTGTATTTTTTTAAGCGTCCACATGTTAGCGGATGTCGTGAAGGAACTGATTGCCGGTGGCTACGACTCAACAACGCCAATTGCTATAGTCCAAAAAGCTTCCTGGCCGGAAGAAAAAATCATTCGTGCCACCTTAGCGACAATTGTAGAAGAATTAAAAGATAAAGATATAACACGTACAGCAATGATCGTAGTTAGCCGCTGTCTTGATACGGATTATGAATTGTCTAGATTATATGCACCGGAATTTAGCCATATGTATCGTGATGCAAAATGAAAACCGCCGTCTTTGCTGTTACACAAAATGGTGCCAAACTTGCGGATCAAATTGCTTGCCAATTTGACTATGACCTTTTTGTAAAAAAAGGACGCTATGACACAATGTCTAACATAAATTTTCAGGAGTATGAATCTTTATCAAACTGTTTAAAGGATACGTTTCGTTATTATGATGCTTTAATTTTTATTATGGCTACAGGAATTGTAGTACGAACATTAGCGCCATTTATAATCGATAAACGATCCGATCCGGCAGTGGTTGTACTCGACGAAAAGGCACAGCATGTAATTAGTTTATTATCGGGTCATATTGGTGGAGCAAATGCTTTGACGAGAAAATTAGCACGGCATTTAGGTGCGAATCCAGTTATCACTACAGCAACTGATGTCAATGAAAAAATGGCAGTTGATTTGCTGGCAGAAAGCTTAAATTTGAGCATGGAACCATTCGAGCATTTAAAATACATCAATGCGGAAATCGTTCAGGGGAATCCCGTGGACTTTTTTATTGATCAGACACTGGTGGGGGCACCACATTATATAAAAAAACTCCAAGTATTCAAAATAGATGCCAAATTAATTGAAATAAAAGCAGCCACTTGTTTTAGTAGTCCAAGTGTTATCATAACCGAACAAGCAAATATTGCCACCAGCACGGGGCTGTTATTTTTGAAACCTCGTAAACTGGTTATTGGTATTGGCTGCAGACGGGATACAACACAAGCAGAAATTTTGCAGTCCATACAGACTGGTTGTGACAAAATAGGAAAATCAATGCATGATATTGCTTGTATCGCCAGTACGGTGGTTAAAAAAAATGAACTAGGTCTTTTAGCTGCCAGTAAAACATTATCGGTGCCTTTATATTTTTATGAAAATGCGGCGATGCAGCAAATGATCGATACGTATAAACTGGATAGTTCTCCATTTGTAAAAGAACAAATTGGCATCGGTAATGTATGTGAAGCAGCTGTACTCCTTGCCAGTGAATCAAAAAAAATTTTGCTTCATAAAACAAAATTAACGAAAGTGACGGTGGCAATCGCATGGGAAAAATAAGTGTAGTCGGAATTGGACCAGGAAGTTTAGAGGATATGACGCCAAAAGCCTTGGAAACAATTCAAAAAGCTGATATTGTGGTGGGGTATAATACATATATTAGGTTAATTGAAGATCTTATCAAAGACAAACAGGTCATTGGAACAGCTATGATGCAAGAAATCGATCGCTGCCAGATGGCCGTCGATCATGCAGCAGCAGGCAAGACGGTAGCCGTTGTATCCAGCGGTGATGCTGGAATTTATGGTATGGCTGGACTTGTTTTAGAACTTTTGTTAAAACTGCCGAAAGAGCAAAGACCGGAAGTTAAAATCATTCCAGGGATTAGTGCCGTCAATGCTTCTGCCGCTATTTTAGGTGCACCGCTGATGCATGATTTTGTTGTCATCAGCTTGAGCGATTTGCTCACACCTTGGGATTTAATTAAAAAACGCGCCGACCTTGCCGCTCAGGGGGATTTTGTCATTGCACTTTATAATCCAAAAAGTAAAAAGCGCGTGCAAAACATTGAAGAAATTCGTGAAATAATGCTAAAATATAAATCACCACAAACACCAGTAGGCATTGTTAATAGTGCCTCACGTCTGGAAGAAAATGCGGTTATTTCTACCTTGGAAAATTTCACCAAAGAAGAAATTAACATGTTTTCCTTAGTTATCATTGGCAATAGTAATACCTATGTGGTGGATAATTTCATGATTACGCCAAGAGGCTATCACATATGATTCTTGTTTTAGCTGGCACGCAAGATGGCAGAGAACTAGTACAGGAACTAATCAAAGCAAAGTATCCTGTGATTGCTTCGGTCGTAAGCGAATATGGGAGGAAACTCATCGCTGACAAACAACTACAAGTCAATGATAAACCGCTTGATTTGGCAGAGCTGGAGCAATTCATCATCGACAAGAAAATTAATATTCTTGTCGATGCCAGTCATCCGTATGCCGTGAATGTTACAAAAAATGCGATTTTTGTTTGCAAAAAAATGAACATACCATATATCCGGTATGAGCGACCAGTTTCGTCATTGCCCATTTATGATAATCTATATTTAGTAGATGATTATCAAGCAGCAGCAAAACAGGCTTCTTTGCTGGGACAAGTCATTTTTCTTACAACCGGCAGCCGTAATTTAAAAACATTCAAACAAAGTCCTTACTTAGAACAGCATTATTTAATTGCGCGTGTATTGCCAGATGCCCAAGTGTTAACGGAGTGCATAGGACTTGGTTTTTCAGCGAAAGATATTATCGCGATGCAGGGACCCTTTTCCCATGAATTAAATATCGAACTGTATAAAAAATATCGCGCAGAAGTCATTGTGACAAAAAACAGTGGGAAAATTGGCGGCACGGATACAAAAATTACGGCAGCTATCGAAATGGATCTGCCAATTGTCATGATTGACCGCCCTGCGATCAACTATGATATTTCGGCTGCAACATATGCTGAAGTCTTAGACTTAATAAAAAAAATAATGTAGAATGAGGGATGATGAAATGGAATTTATGACAGATCCAATGGGGATTGAAACACGCAGTATGGAAATTATTGCTCCCTATTTAAAAAACTTGAATTTAAATGAAGAGGAAACCAAAGTCTATTCTCGAATGATTCATGCAGCCGGAGATGTAGAGTATTCCTCCGTCATTCAAATTCATCCACAAGCAATCGAAATGGCTAAGAACGCCTTGAAAAAAGGCTGTAATATTTATACAGATGTTGAAATGGTTCGGACCGGTATTAATAAAAATAAGCTGGCTTCCTTTGGCGGTACAGTAGAATGTTTGATTGCTAGTCCCGAAATTGCTAAAATAGCCAAAACCGAGGGTATTACTCGGTCTATGGCAGCAATGCGTCAGTTTGGTGAAAAACTAAATGGAGCAATTGTCGCCATTGGCAATGCACCAACTGCACTCTATGAAGTACTGCACCTAATGGAAATAACGTCCATTCGTCCTGCCGTTATTATTGGTATTCCCGTTGGTTTCGTCGGGGCAGCAGAATCAAAAGAACAGTTAATGAAACGTTCACTGGTACCCTACATTACCGTTACAGGCACAAAGGGCGGCAGTCCAATTGCTGTATCTGTCGTGAATGCGATTATGTATGTATTAGATAACAAACGATAAAGAAGGCGTTCTGATGGCAGAAAGAAAAATTCCGCGCATTGTCATTGCTGCTACACAAAGCGGTTCTGGTAAAACAACCATTGTTACTGGTGTGTTATTTGCTTTAGCTAAACTTGGCTATGATGTTCAATCTTATAAAATCGGACCCGACTATATTGATCCTGGCTATCATGAACTAGCCAGTGGCAAGCCAGGTCATAATCTTGATACATGGCTTGTACCAAAAGAAAAAATAAATTCTATTTTTTATAAAACTGCCCAACAGACAGACATTGCTATTATTGAAGGTGTTATGGGACTTTATGATGGTGGGCGCAAGGGAATCAGTTCAACTGCAGCCCTGGCAAAACAGCTGCAGGCGCCTGTGATTTTAGTTATTGATGTGAAGTCCATGGGAGATAGTGCGGCAGCGATTGCGCTGGGATTTAAATTGTACGATCCGGATGTAGATTTTGCTGGTGTTATTTTAAATCGTATCGGTTCAGAAAATCATAAAAAAATGATTACAGATGCCTTGCAGCGCCTAAATATTCCGGTACTTGGTGCCATTTATCGCAAGGAAGCCATGAAAATGCCAGAACGTCATTTAGGTTTAACGCCAATTGGCGAAACAAACGCTGCGACCACTGTAAAAATAATTGGCGAGACCATTGCCGAACAAGTTGATGTAAAACGTTTGTATGAAATTGCCCAAAAAGCGCCAAGTTTAAATGAAATCGAAGATACAGTTCTTAGTCCACCACATTCTTTACGAATTGCCGTAGCCAAAGATGAAGCTTTTTCCTTTTATTATCCAGAGAGTTTGGCAGTACTGGAAGGTATGGGAGCACAAATCATCTTTTTTAGTCCCCTGCAAGATAAAGAATTACCCTCAGCGGATGGTTTAATCATCGGTGGTGGATTTCCTGAAATGTTTGTGGATCCATTGATAGCAAATCGTTCCATGCAGCAGTCGATAATTCGTGCGGCAAAACAGGGGATGCCGATTTATGCTGAATGTGGCGGTTTTATGTATTTGACAAAAGAAATTATTGATTTTACAGGTAAATCGTTTGCCATGTTGGGAATCATCCCGGCAAGTTGCAAAATGAATGATAAATTACAGACGGTTGGTTATATCGAGGCAAAAGCGCTGCAGGATACCATGATTTGTGAGAAGAACAGTATCTTACAAGGTCATGAATTTCATTTTTCTTCGATGGTATTGCCAAAAAATGAGATAGCAGATTTTCCTTGGGCTTTTGAATTTACGAAAACACGCAATAATATGACCTATAAATCGGGTTATGTAAAAGATAATATTACGGGATCGTATTTGCATATTCATTTTGCTGGCAGTATAAAAGCTGCGACGTATTTTATTAAAAAATGTCTTGATTTTAAAATGCATAGGGAGGTCTTGTAGGTGGGGAAGATCATTTTAGTAACGGGCGGTGCAAGAAGTGGAAAAAGCTCTTTTGCCGAACAATATGCTATGACCTATGGCAAAAAAATATCGTATATTGCCACAGCACAAATTTATGATGCGGAAATGAAATATCGGGTAAATTTGCATCGCGAGCGTCGTCCCGCAAGCTGGGTAACTTATGAAGCACCTTATCATGCTGAAAAAGCAATTGAGCAAGCCGCCCAGCAGTCTGATTTGATATTGTTTGATTGCCTGACCTTATATCTGAGCAATCTTTTATGCGCGAAAGATTGCCCGCAAAAGATGGATGACCAGTTTACCTATGTAAAAGAATATATAGAAAATCTCATTCACTACAGCAAAAAAAGTGCAGCGCAAGTGATTTTTGTTACAAATGAAGTGGGGATGGGGATTGTACCGGAAAATGCTCTGGCAAGAGCTTATCGCGATCTTGCGGGTTTAAGTAATCAAATGATGGCAACTGTCGCAGATTGTGTATATCTTGTAGTCAGCGGAATTCCAGTTGATGTAAAAAAACTTGCCGTAAAGTTGGAGGAACAAATATGACAAATCACATTATGCTGCAAGGAACCAGCTCTCACGTTGGCAAAAGTATTTTAACGACAGCTTTGTGTCGAATTTTTTATCAAGATGGTATTAAAGTGGTTCCTTTTAAAGCACAAAATATGGCTTTAAATTCTTATGTAACAAAAAATGGTGAAGAAATGGGGCGCGCCCAAGTTGCGCAAGCCGAAGCTGCCGGTCTTGAACCAATCGTCAATATGAATCCGGTGCTTTTAAAGCCTACAGGGAACTCCTGTTCGCAGGTCATTCTCATGGGGAAAGCGATTGGCAATATGTCCGCAAAAGAATATCATACCGGTTATTCTTTAAAAGCATTTTCGGTGGTTCAACAAGCTTTAAAAGAACTTAGCAAGGAATATGAAACGATTGTCATTGAAGGGGCGGGAAGTCCAGCTGAAGTCAATTTAAAAGCCAATGACATTGTCAACATGCGGGTAGCTAAACTTTTAAATGCACCAGTCTTACTTGTTGCTGATATTGATCGTGGCGGTGCACTGGCATCTTTGGTCGGCACATTGGAATTGCTTGATGAAGAAGAACGGGCACTTGTTAAAGGGCTTATCATTAACAAATTTCGCGGTGATATTACTCTGCTAGAACCAGCAATTGATTTTCTCGAAAAGAAAACGGGTAAACCGGTTCTGGGTGTTATACCATACCTCGACCATTTAGGAATTGATGATGAAGATTCTGTATCACTCGAAGAGAAAATACATACAGCTTCAAATGGTGAAATTAAGATTGCTGTTATTCGCACGCCAAAAATTTCAAATTTCACCGATTTTGACTGTCTGGAAAACGAAGCAGATGTTTCACTTTATTATGTACAAGCCGGTGATGCTTTAGGAAATCCGGATTTGATCTTGTTACCGGGCAGCAAAAACACAACAGAAGATTTATTATATCTGCGTCAAAGTGGTATTGAAGCAAACCTAAAAATGTTGATTGCGCAGGGAACGCCACTTATTGGTATTTGCGGCGGTTATCAAATGCTCGGAAAGGCAATTTATGATCCACACCATACTGAATCTACGTTGGATTCTATTGTCGGACTTGATTTATTGCCTATCGAAACGACATTTATTCCAGAAAAACTGACTACACAGATTGTAGCCGAGTGCCCCGGCTTTCAATTCCTTGATACGACTATTGCTGCAAGCGACCTCCATGGTTATGAAATCCATATGGGACGCACCGAATTTTTGCAAGAAGAAGTTATGAATCCTTTTGTTATTACAGAACGTTCTGAGACAAAAACACACGATTTAGATGGATATGTTCGCGCCGATGGCCTGGTTATGGGTAGTTATATTCATGGGATTTTTGATAATGATTTATACCGCCGTTCTATTTTAAATGCCATCCGTGTCCACAAAGGTCTTGTCCCTTTAGAAAATACAGTCGATACCGCTCGCGCCAAACAAGATAGTTACAATCGGTTAGCTGATACCGTACGCAATAATTTAAATATGGATTTAATGAAAGAAATTATGGCGGCAAAACAATGAATACCTTTTTTATAGCCTGGTCAGCTTTTTTCATTGACAGTATTTTTGGTGATCCACGCTCCAAGTTTCATCCGGTCGTTCTAATTGGCAACTTAATTTCGCTTTTAGAAAAGTTTTTATTGAAGCAAACTCATTGCGCAAAAAAACAGTTTTACCGTGGTATCGTACTAGTTGTGTTTAGTTTAGGGATTGTTTATCTGGTAATTGATGTTTTACTTATGCTGTTTTCTTTCCTATTGGGTCCATATAGTTGGTTTCTCATTGGACTGAATATCCTTTTGCTCAGTTTTACGATTTCACCGCGCAGTTTGGCTGAAGCTGGCATTGAAATCCGCAACTATTTGTTGGCGGATGATTTAAAAAATGCCCGCTTTAAAGTGGGCTGGATCGTGGGGCGGGATACACAAAATTTGAATGTATCCGATATTACGCGTGCGACGGTGGAAACAGTGGCAGAAAATATTGTCGATGGTATCATTTCTCCCTTCTTTTATTTTTTATTAGGAGGTCTACCGTTCGCAATTTTATATCGGACCGTAAATACCATGGATTCAATGATTGGGTATAAAAATGAAAAATATTTACATTTTGGTTGTGCGGCAGCACGTCTGGATGACATATTGAATTTTATTCCCGCTAGAATCACCGCAATTTTATTGATTATAGTTGCTTGCATTTTGCAGCTGAATTGGAGAAGTGCATTTTATATGATGCGGCGCGATGCGGAAAAACACCCGAGCCCCAATGGAGGGTTCAGTGAGGCAACGGTAGCTGGCGCACTGAACATTCAACTTGGTGGCTTAAATTATTACTTTGGCAAGGCATCGTTTCGTGCCTATATGGGAGATCATCAGGAAGAATTACAACCAAAACACATAACCAAAACAATTCAAATGATGTATGGAGTTACCATATTATTTCTCCTTTTATCATTTGTTGTATGGATGATTGGAGGACAGCTTTTATGAATGCATTTTTTATTGGCTTGCAATTTTTAACACGGATAAAAATTCGACAACAAAGTGAATGGAGTGCCGAAGAGTTTGGAAAAAGTGTTAAATTTTTCCCACTAGTTGGTGTTGTTTTAGGTTTAATTTTAGCAGCAGCAGCCTATATTTTATTGGTTTTATTACCAGTTTTAACTATCTATCTGCCTTTGCATCTGACAGCTTCAATTTTATTGATTTTATCTGTTGTATTAACAGGTGGTCTGCATTGTGATGGGTTCATGGATACCATGGATGGTATTTTTTCTGGACGCGAGCGTGAGCGAATGCTTGAAATTATGAAAGATAGTTGTGTCGGCTCAAATGCAGTGATGGCTTTTGTGTTATTTATGCTTACGAAATGGTCACTGCTTTTAGATATGTCGGGCGGTCAGTTGATTGTTGCATTATTTGTAATGCCAATTATCGCGCGGATGGCAATGGTGATCGGCATTACACTATTCCCTTATGCGCGTCCCGAAGGAATTGGCAAAGCCTTTGCTGTCCACGCAAATAAAAAATCTTTACTTTATGCTGTTCTTTTTACATTGATTTTTATTCTTCCATTTGGTTTTGCTGCTATAATTAGTCTGGTAAGTGTTTTTATCTTTGCTCTTTTATTTGGTCGATATACTACCAGAATTCTTGGTGGTTTAACGGGCGATGTCTATGGGGCGCTTACAGAGCTAAGTGAACTATTAGTTTTATGTGTTTTTGTACTTGTGGTACAGATTTTATAGTAGGAGATATGTATGGTAATACGTGTAAAAGTCCCCGGATCTTGTGGGGAACTGCTTCAAGGAACAAAAAACGGCAAACCTTTTTTGCTTACATGTCCAATCAATCAATATTCAACGGTTCTTATTGAAGAGCAAAGTGGACCGCTTATAGGGCTTGGGGAAAAATCCTTGCTCGCTTTGGCGAAAGTATTACAAAAATTTCATTTAAAGTCATATCCGTATAGAATGACCTTGTGTTCGGAGTTGATTCCTGGTAAAGGGATGGCATCAAGCAGTGCGGATATTGCTGCTGTCTGTCAAGGGGCGGCGGTGTCTTTAGGAAAAAAGCTTACTGAAAGTGAAATTGCCAGCATTGCGGTATCCATTGAGCCCACTGATGGCGTTTTTTTTAAAGGACTTGTCCAAATGAATCAAGTCACTGGTTTTTGTCATGAACAATTTGAGTGGATACCACCTATTTCGATTTTTATGTTCGATACAGGTGGCTTCGTTGATACGTTGTTTTTCCATCAACGGAAGGATTTGTCAAAATTAAATGCCAACAATGAACCACAAATAAAAGAAGCCTTGTCTTTATTAATAGAAGGTCTACGTAACAATAAAATCGACTTAATTGGTCGGGCTGCTACAATCAGTGCACTGGTTAATCAGTCGATCTTATGTAAAAGCCAGTTGTCGGAAATCATTCGAATTGCTCTACAATTCGGTGCGATTGGCGTTAATACTGCCCATAGTGGAACTGTAATCGGCATTTTATTTAAAACCGAAACAATCGTGCCGCTGCAATTCATTCTTGAAGAAATTCAAAAAGCGGTACCGGATGCATCTTATTTAAAAACAGTCCGCTTGATCTCAGGTGGCTGTATGATTGAGGAGGAGAGAAATGGCTTTTTTAAAGAAATTTGAGCATGGTGGCAATATTCATGATTTTGCTGCTGCCGGAGAAATGAAACAAATTATTGATTTTAGTGCAAACATCAATCCTTTAGGTATGTCTGAAACAACAATTCAAGCAATTCAAGCACAGATTCAACAGCTAATCCATTACCCAGACCCCAATGGACGGGAATTAAAAACAGCGATTGCGAAAGAATATCAAATTCCTAGTGATACGATCACACTAGGAAATGGAGCCGTAGAACTCCTCTATGTTTTAAGCCATATCCTTAAGCCGAAAAAAGTGTTGCTGCCCGTGCCATCTTTTAGCGAATATGAACGTGCAACAGCTGCCAGTGGAGCGGCTATTTCTTATTTTTATTTAAGCCCAGCCATGAATTTCAAGTTGGAATGGAACTTGCTTTTAGCAAAATTAAAAGATATGGATCTCCTTTTTTTAGGTAATCCGAATAATCCAACGGGGAATCTTTTATTGGTTGATGAACTTGAACGATGTATTGCTGCGGCAAAAAAAGAGAATTGTTTTGTGGTGATCGATGAGTCCTTTATCGATTTTCGCAGTGATGCAGAACTTTATACCTGTCGACATCTTGTCCAAAAATATGATAATTTGTTGGTTTTGCAGTCTTTGACAAAGTTTTATGCGATTCCGGGGCTGCGGCTTGGTTTTGCGATAACTAACTCTCAGCTTGTCGAGCAAATTGACTTAGGGAAAGACCCTTGGAATGTCAATCATCTAGCACAAAAAGCGGGAGTAGCGGGACTGGCAGATATTTCGTATAAAAAAGATACGCAAGAATTTTTAGACAAAGAAATTTGTTTTTTGTATGAAGAACTTTGTAAAATCAAATTTTTACAAGTTTATCGACCAAGCGTGAATTTTATTTTACTCAATTTGGCAAGCACAAATTTTATGGCAGTAACCTTACGGGAAAAATTATTAGAAAACCATATTTTAATTCGCGATTGCAGCAATTATCCAGGTCTTACAAATCAGTATGTTCGTATTGCGGTAAAAACCCATTCGGATAATTGTATTTTACTTAAGGTGCTGCATAAAATAATAAGAAGAGGTGATGTAGTTTGACAAAAATTGTTTTAATCCGCCATGGACAAACGACATGGAATGCACTTGGCAAATACCAGGGGCAGTCTGACATAGAATTATCGGAAACTGGACTAGAACAGGCTGAACTTCTCGCCCAAAATTTTCCCGTAGCTAAAATTGATGCGATCTATTCAAGTGATTTAAAACGTGCCCATAAAACGGCTCAGTGCATTGCCAGACAATTTAAAATACCCGTTCAAAGCAAAACGACATTGCGTGAGGTGGATTTTGGTGATTGGGAAGGATTGAATTATGCTCAAATCAACGCCAAATGGGGCGGCATGATGCAACACTTTTTTGCAAATCCCGATGCGGCTCAAATACCTGGGGGAGAATCTTTTGTTCAGCTTCAGCAACGCGCAATAAAAGCAGTTCTTTCTATTTGCCAGGATCACCAGGATCAAACGGTTGTGATTGCTGCGCATGGAGCGATAAACCGTACAATTATCGCGGAAGCGTTACATATGCCCTTGCGTTACATATGGTCAATTCGTCAAGATAATACAGCGGTCAATATCCTTACTTACAATGGTTTAGAACGAAGCCTTGAACTCATGAACAGTACTGAACATTTAAAAAAATAAAAAGAGCGATAGGATTTGATAAATCTTGTCGCTCTTTTTGCTGCTTAATGGTAGAATATATTATATATTTTCTTCTAGTAAAAAATAAATATTCTTTCTTGAAAAATAAGAATATTTTTTGTACGCAGGCAGGTTTTTCTCTGCCAAAAGGATAATACTTCATTATAAAACAGTAGGATAAGAGAGGTGCTTGGTTTTGAAAGAAGTTCGTGTTTTAATTGTCGATGATTCAAAAGTTAGTTATATGATGTTGAAAAAAATGTTGGAAAAAACCAATTTTAAGGTTTGTGACCATGCAAAAGATAGTAAAGAAGCTGTTGAAAAATACCAGATACACAAACCAGACATCGTTACAATGGATATGAATTTACCCGATGGAGATGGTATAGAAACGAGTCGTCATATTTTAAAACTCGATCCAACTGCTAAAATACTAATGATCAGTGCGATGAAAGATGTTTCGTTAATGATAAAAGGTCGCGCTGCTGGTATTCGTTCTTTTTTGCAAAAACCAGTCGATGCCAATGAGTTCATTGACACATTACTATTACTTTATCAAAATGAAATGAATCTCCGTAATATTTTAGAAGAATCCTATATCAAACCTTTAGTGAAAATTTTCCAACGCGAATTGTTTAAATTATCCGGTTTGCAGGGAAAAATGATGTTTGAAGAAACAGTAGATACCGACTTTGATGTTACTGGCACCGGAATCATCCTTGGTTTAACAGGAAAGACTGCTGGTCGTATTATTATTTATGCCACCGATACAACAATGGTTGAATTTGCTCGATTAGTCTTAAATCTTAGCGATGATGATGATTTATCTGATGAAGCGGCTCAAGATGCCTTTGAGGAAGCTGCCAACATTCTGATGGGAAATTATGTGTCCAAAGTGAATGATGTATTAAAAGATAATGAAATCCGAATTGCCCCTCCAGGCATGATCAGCGGTACAAAAATCCGTATTTTAAATGCAAAACTAAAATCGTTTAAAATCACCGCAAAAACTCGGATCGGTGATTTGGAAATGAATGTTGGATTTGCGGGGAGGCAAGATTAATGGATGTGAAATTCGTAAATCCTTTTATTAATGCCATTACGACAGTATTGCCACAGCTTGGTTTTCTGACGATTACACGCGGCAAATTATCAACTAGAGAAAAAGCAATGCCAAGCTTAGGCGTTACGGTGTTAGTTGGTTTTACAAAAAGTGTTCGTGGTAATGTTGCCTATAATATGACAAAAGAAGCTGCCTGTAAAATAGCATCGACCATGATGATGGGGATGCCTGTTGCAGATTTTGATGAAATGGCACAAAGTGCTATTTCTGAATTGTCTAATATGGTTACAGCTAATGTAGCAACCAATTTGGCATCAATGGATTTTGAAGTAGATATTTCTACACCGAGCTTAACGTTAGGGGAGAACTTCTCGGTGAAAATAAGTGATATGCAATATCTGGTCATAGAAATGAATATTGATGGAAATCTCATTGAAATCAATATGGATTTGCATTGAAATCAAGTAAGAAATGTGTCTGTCTATAACATTGCACAGGCACATTTCTTTTTTGTTTTAATAAACGATCATAACGAAAAGCAAGCTATCAATGCATCGACGTGTGTGATAAAATATAACGTAATCGGATAATAGAGAATGTTCTATATCCATTGGATTTTTTTCAGATGATGGATAAAGAAAGAGGCTTAATCAATATGCAGAAATACTGTATAATTCCTAAAGATGGTAATGATTTTTGGCGATTGGTTCATACGATGTTGCTAAATGATCAGGAGAAAAAGCTATTACAGGAATGTAAAATAAAACATGTAGAAATTAATTTAAAAAATAATTCATGGGAAATCCTTTTACAAACTAGAAATCGATTGCCCAATACATTAATTGATCGGACATCTGTTCATATTGCTGAAAAATGTCAAATCGAACAAGTGTTCTTCTATCAAGATGTAGTTGATTTGGAATCCTACATTGAACGAGAGTGGAAAAAAATTGTTAAACAAACAGCCGCTGGTAATCCAACAGTGACACATCTTTTAATGCATTCTAAACGCCATTTTGATGGCAATACATTAATCTTGGAATTGTTTGGTGAACTTGCTGAAGAAATTCTAGCTGCACATTCTGTAATCAAAATGATGAAGCTAGTTATTTCTGATACATTGAACTTTTGTTGTGAAATACAATATAGTACCAAAGATGCCGCTGAAAATCAATTTCCTCAGGCAGATGATTTTATGACTCCTGAATTTCTGGAAGCACTGCAAATTGAAACACAGAAGAAAGATGCGGTAGCTGCGAAAGCCGGCAATACCGATAAAGGCACCGCTAAAGTAAATAATTCACCATTGATTTTTGGTAAAATGATTCAAGGAGAGGTAGTACAGATCAACGATGTAGATGGCGAAATAAAGAATACGATTTTTGAAGGTACGATGGGTGACTTTGATGTACGTGAATTCAAGACGGGTACGAAGCTTTTAACCTTTGATATTGCCGATAAAAGTGATGGTATCAGCTGTAAAACATTTTTTAAAGATAAAGATGAATTTGAACGAGTTCAAAATTCTCTCAGCAAAGGTATGTTCGTAAAAATTAAAGGCTCAATTAAATTCGATACGTTTCAAAATGATTTTGTCATGTTTGTTGACAGCATGTATAAAACCGTTGTGAAAGGACGAATGGATTTAGCAACGGAAAAAAGAGTAGAACTCCACGCCCATACGCACATGAGCAATATGGATGCGGTGGTTTCCGTCAAAAAACTTGTATGTACTGCCGCAAAATGGGGCTGGCCAGCCATTGCTATTACTGACCATGGTGTTGTCCAAGCTTTCCCGGAAGCCGCGAAAGTAATCAAAGAACAAAAACTCGATATCAAGATTATTTATGGTATTGAAGGCTATTTAGTAGGTGACGATTACCAGCAAAAAAGAGCGAATCATATTATATTGTTAGCAAAAAATCCCGTAGGTCTGCGTAATTTATATCAAATGGTTTCTCTTGCGCATCTAAAGTACCTTCACAAGCAACCGCGAATTCCCCGCAAAATCATTGCTGAATTCAGGGAAGGCGTACTTGTGGGCTCAGCTTGTGAAGCAGGTGAACTAATTAGGGCAATCGTTGCCGGACAAAGTGATGAAGAGTTACTGGAAATCGCTAAATTTTACGATTATCTGGAAATACAGCCAATCGGCAATAATGAATTTTTAATACGCAGCGATGACTTCCCGCATATTCAGTCCGATGATGACTTGATAAAAATCAATCTAAAAGTAGCGCAGCTTGCAAAACAACAAAATAAAATGCTGATTGCAACCTGTGATGTTCATTTTTTAAATCCGGAAGATCAAATTTATCGAGCGATTTTGATGAAAGGAAAGGGGTTTAAAGATGCGGATATGCAGCCACCACTTTATTTGCGGACTACAGAAGAAATGCTGGCTGAATTTCAGTATTTAGGTGAAGAAAAAGCATATGAAACGGTGGTAACAAATCCAAGAAAAATTAATGAAATGATTGAAGTGTTCAAACCGATTCCTGATGATTTATATTCGCCAATGATTCCTGGCGCTGATGATGATATTAAAAATATGTCCTATGACAAGGCGAAGTTTCTCTATGGTGAAAATTTGCCACAGATTGTTCAAGATCGCTTGACCTTAGAATTGGATTCTATTATTGGTCATGGATTTGCGGTACTTTATTTAATTGCCCATAAGCTTGTAAAAAAATCACTAGATGATGGTTATCTGGTTGGATCTAGAGGGTCCGTTGGATCTTCTTTTGTAGCGACAATGACGGATATTACGGAAGTCAATCCTCTGCCGCCACATTGGTATTGTCCAAAATGCCAGTATAGTGAGTTTATTACAGATGGCTCCTATGGCTGTGGTTTCGATTTACCAGATAAAAAATGTCCTATCTGTGGCAGTGATTTAGCAAAAGATGGTCATGATATCCCATTTGCTGTATTCATGGGATTTGATGGTGACAAAGTACCTGATATTGATTTAAACTTTTCGGGGGACTATCAACCGGTGGCCCATAAATATACTGAAGAACTCTTTGGCAAAGATAATGTATTCCGCGCGGGAACGATTGCCACCGTTGCAGATAAAACTGCCTATGGATATGTACGAAAGTATTTTGATGAAAAAGGCCTAAAAAAACGCAATGCCTATATAAATAGCCTCGTTGATGGTTGTACTGGCGTCAAACGAACGACAGGACAGCATCCAGGTGGTATCATGGTTATTCCGCGCAATATGGATGTACATCATTTTACACCGATACAACATCCAGCGGATGATAAAAACACCACAACAATTACAACACATTTTGATTATCATTCCATCAGCAGTCGTTTGGTTAAACTTGATATTCTGGGACATGATGATCCAACGGTTATCAAGATGCTAGAAGATCTGACCCATCGTGATCCAAAAACGATTCCGTTTGATGATCCGGCAACGATGAGTATTTTCTCATCTACTGCGGCACTAGGCGTAACACCGCAGGATCTCGGAAGTAATTCAGGTACATTTGGTATTCCAGAATTTCGGACTCGTTTTACAAGACAGATGTTAGATGATACTATGCCGAAAAAATTCAGTGATCTTGTGCGTATCAGCGGATTTTCTCATGGAACCAATGTATGGCTAGACAATGCACAAGAACTCATCCGTAATGGAACCTCAACCCTATCTGATGCGATTTCAGCCCGTGACGATATCATGATGTATCTCATTCATAAAGGAATTGATCCACTGCTTTCGTTTAAGACGATGGAAAATGTAAGAAAAGGGAAAGGTATCCAGCCTGATGTTATCGAAAAACTCAAAGCGGGCGGCATCCCTGACTGGTACATTGAATCTTGTTTGAAAATAAAGTATCTATTTCCAAGAGCCCATGCGACAGCCTATGTTATGATGGCGTATCGTATAGCTTTTTGTAAAGTTCATTATCCTTTAGCCTTTTATGCGGCCTATTTTTCGATTCGTGCCGCTGAATTTGATGCAAATTTGATTTCACAGGGGAAAGAACAGATCCAAGTTAGACTCAAGGAACTTGATGCACTAGAAAACCTGTCCGTAAAAGATAAAGGTCTGCAAATTGTTTTGGAACTGGCCTGGGAAATGTATATTCGTGGTTATTATGTAGAAAAAGTCGATTTATATGGTTCTTTAGCTGATAAATTTGTCATCCACGAAAAATCCTTACAGCCACCATTTGCCGCCTTAGACGGTCTTGGCAGTTCCGCTGCTAAAAATATCGTTGAAGCAAGAAAAGACGGTGAATTTTCATCTATTGATGATTTAAAGAAAAGAACAGGGATTTCAAAGACCGTTGTGGAAATACTACGCGAACACGGCTGTTTAACTGGCATGACCGAAAGCGATCAAATGGAACTGTTTATGTAAAAAATAATTCGCTTTTCTAAAAGATTTCATGACTTACTATAGCAGATAAATGTAGACTCTATAATAGTTTACATTTATCTGCTCTGATGCTATAATAGAATTATATTAAATTTAAGTGTGATATCTAAAGAGTGGGTGCAAACCCACTCTT
>Ga0302188_10000022_pt1 | contig 111091 bp, 116 predicted proteins | sample II_Bog_E2_1_FD_198783 | JGI IMG/M metagenome (GOLD analysis project Ga0302188, IMG submission 198783) | Peat permafrost microbial communities from Stordalen Mire near Abisko, Sweden - II_Bog_E2_1 | ecosystem: Environmental > Terrestrial > Soil > Wetlands > Peat | place: Sweden: Abisko... | reverse complement strand
AAAATAATAATAAATATAATTTTAAGTCTAAACAAACCCACATAATACCAATATTTAGTTCGGCATGAGTCACCGCTCCATTTTCAAGATGATTAAAAACTATAAGTTAAATGATACCAATCAGGCTTAAAATCAGATATAATCTGATATTAACCAGTGGCTATACGAGGCATCATTTAGCCAGTGCATTTTATATTAAATTTGAAGCAAATCAGTACACAATTTATTTCTACAACAACAATAATCACGCTAGATGTTAATAACCTTGAACTTTACTAACTATAAATCCGTATATCTTCGCAGCAAAAGAGTAAACTCCATCAATTAATTGTATGATAGCTAAAATTTTAGCATGCTTTCGAGTTTAATAATAATTATTTAATCTCCTTACTCTTTTATGGACACCAATAATTATGAATTTATGAACTTAAAAATAATAATTAACTTGTATATTCTTTTTTGAATTCTGGCGACAATGAGCCGAAACATAAGAGTGAGTCTAATTGCCTTAGATATTGAAAAAAACATTTCTTTATCAGTCGAATAAACAACAAGGCTCAACGATATTTCTTAATTTTTAACAAAGATGTATCCAAATTGCAGAAAAGAAAATTTTATTTTTAAACAAGATCCGGGGTAGATATCTTTGGAACATAGTATGGCTATAAAGGATATAATACGAGATAATTAAGAAGAGCTAAGCCTTTACATTTCTACAATCAAATAAAAAAAAGATGATGTTTGCTGCATTATATACTGAAGTTCAAATTATAAATGAGGGAATATAATTATCTATCTGTTATATATTTTGAGTGTTTGGTGCTAAAGATAGCCTTTACTTTAAGAATTTACTGATTTTCAATTTCTATAAATTTATTAAATTACTCGGATACGCTTAAACTCTAAATTTATAGTAATTATCATAGAAAATTATTCAGAATTATTATAAAAATGCGTATAGCGAGATAATCAAAAATTTCAATTATCGGGGCAGGAATAAGCGGAATTTCTTTAGCCATAATGCTATCTGAAAAAGGCTACAATCAAGTTCAGATATTCTAAAAAGATATTTCCTTTGATAGTAGAAAGCAAGGCTATGGATTAACTATCTTGCAAGGTAAATCAGCCTTGAGAAGACTTGGAGTTTTAGAAGAGGCTAAAAAACATAATTCACCTTCCAAGGCACACTATATTTTTAACGATAAAGGTTAAATATTAGGATTTTATGGAACATTATTTTGGGATCACTCCAATGGAAATCGAAGTTTAAAATCAAAATTAAAAGGATTATCAATGCACATTCCTAGACAATCTTTAAGAAAAGTGCTTCTTGATAAAGCATATTAGTTATATTCGCCAAAAATTGTAAACTGGAATCATGCCTTATCCAAATTAGATTTTAATAGATCTTCAATAACAATGCATTTTCCAGGAGTAAATCCAATAGAGACTGATTTATTAATTGGTTGTGATGGTGTTCATAGTGCAGTCAGAAATAATGTCATTAAAAATGATCGTGAACTGAGATACCTAAACATTTTGATTGTATTGGGAATATGTGGATCTGATCATCCACTCACAAAGGAAAGAGTGTTTCAAACTGCAGATGGTTATGCTAGATTATTTTCAATGCCTTTTTTAAAAAATAACTCAAGCTTAAATTCAATGTGGCAACTCTCAATGCCAATGACTTAAGATAAGGCTCTATTATATTCTAACAATCCTTAAGAGCTTAAAAGATTTGTCATAAAGTTATGCTAAAAGTGGCATGACCCTATTCCATCAATGATCGCTGATACTGATATTTCAAATATTTTGGGTATCCCTGCCTATGATCGTTAACCTTAGCTATTTCCTTAAATTGATAAAAGAGTTATCTTTGCTGGTGATTCAGGTCATCCTATGTGCCCTTTCAAAGGTCAAGGAGCCAATCAAGCTTTATTAGACGCCATCTCTTTAGGAGATATGATGTAAAATACTTGTATTGAGTAGTTAAACTTGAAATATCAAAAGGAAGTGTTGAGTCGAGTGCATAGTAAAGTCATCCTTTCGCGATAAAGAGCCATTAAATATCATCGACCAGACTTTATCGAAGTTTAAAACTTTTTGTATCCAAGAGTAGATAAATAATTAATAAGCTTACTTTCCTAAAAAAATATAAATTCCCAATCTGGACCAGATCTTTAGAACAAAATTTTAAATTTGATGAAGTAAAATGGATTTTTAGGAGAAAGAATTCATAATCTTTGATTATTTGTGTATTTTAATTATTTTTATTTAAATAAAATAATTTTAAAACATGAAGTCAGATATTTCTATTAAACCTCTTAGGCAATCAGCCAGCTTAATTCTCCCTTTTTCTGATAAGGGAATCGATGCTCATCGCATCCTCATGCTAAATCGCAAGCCGCACATGTCTTTCGCAAAGGCTTTAGTATTTCCTGGAGGAGTGTGTGAACAACGTGATTAAAAATATGTCCAAAACAAGTAATTTGTAGAATTTGCCAAGATAACAGCCATTCGTGAACTTTTTTAAGAAACAAAAATTGTCTTATTACCTCCAAGCGTAACTACAGAGCAAATAAACATCCTTAAATCTCGATTTATTAATTCAGGCTAGTCTAATTTGATCGATTAAATAAGCAACATTTGGAGTAATAATTTACATTCTTTAATACCTATCGCTCGATTTATTACTCCTCAATTTCCCAAAATGAGTCGTTATGACTGCATGTTTTATATCGTTTAAGAAGGAATTATTCGAATGAATTTTGGTGACAAAGAAAGCCTTGAGCATTTAAATATTCAACAGGAATAATCCAGTCAGTATTTTTGGAAATAGCCTTCTTAATTTTTAAAAATATATAACTAAAAATCATATTTTTTAGCACCTCCTCAGAATATCATTCTCAATGCTTTACTGAGAATTGGAGCAAATAATACATCTAGTTATTTAAAAATTTTGGATCCATAGTTGACGATATAGCCTTTGTTGGGGGATTTCAGGAATAAAAAGGATTTTTTGTTAGCTGGAGATTAAGAATATTACAGTTTGGAGTTACTTAATAAAGAGCCTTAAAGTAGAAGTAGCTAATAGATCAACTAAACTATTGCTAAATTAGGAAGTAATGCGAAAGAAGGTTCAAAAAGAAGAGTAGTTCCAAAAAATTCTTCTGACTTTAGTAATATTATGTATGTATATAACGGTCTGGCCGAATAATCTACCATTCTTAGATACCTTTAGTCGTTCATTCCTTCTTCATCTTTATGATTTATATGTCAGTGAAACTAATTCATAGCTCGTTAAATTAATCCGAGTTATAGAGTTTATCATGTCTTCATTTTATCTTAAACGACAATATTTTTAATAATTATTCTAATATTTTGAGAAAGTATTTAATCAATGCCACTGCATATTTATAATAGATATTTCTCTAATGAAATACAATAATGTATATCAATTCCATATCAATTCGCTTTAGCTCACATCAAAACTATTTATAATTAATGACTCTTCAATATACGATTATAAGTCTTCTGACAACTGTTCACTGTCCTCTCCATCATTGCCCCCTATCAGGAAAGATTTATTGATTGATTGATTTTAATTACAGATATTAGTCTTCTCTTCCAAACTCTCTTCCTTTGATAGAATAATTGTAGTAAAATCGTCCATATATCTTCTTTTGGTAAAAAAAGTATAAGGGGCCAATCTGTTGCAATTGACCTCCACTTTCTCGAGAAAGTTCTCTCCATTTATCTTAATTTGCACTTATATTATATTATATTCCCTGTTATTATTAAGTATTCTAGTCACTAGCCCTTTTCTCCAAATATTAAATTGGTCTTTAACATCTACCACTGAGCCAACATTAACATTTATTGATCTTCTCCTTTTAATCCATTATTTAGATTCGTTGATCCGACAAAGATATTTGAGATGATCAGAATCCTTAGTCACCAGCAACCTATATTAGCAAAACTAGTACGAATTTATTAAAGTTTCAGCCAATTTAGAAGGAATTGGAAGATAGTTGTCTTCCTGTTCCTTTCGGCAGAGACAACAGCCTTGATTTAGGGAGATGTTAATATCCAAACATTTTGAGCAGTACAGATGGCCACAGAGCATCATACAAGGAAAAACTAATAAATCCATGCATATTGGGCATTGCAAGGTTAAATCAGATACAATCTGAGCCAATTCCCCGTTCAATTATTTTTTACTGAATCCTGCATTGGAATATATTTACTTTCTTTTTTCTATATTGGATTGAATTTTTTGAGTTTTAATTTTCTAAAAATAAGTTTCCTGGAGACAGAGAATGAAGCAGTTTAATTTTCAGTTGTTTATCCTTTTTGTTTATTTGTATCTTCCATATTTAAGAGTTGCTTTCCCATTTTGTAATTATTATTGAATTACAATTAGAAATTAAATAAAAATAGCACCAAGATCCAGGAATTTGATGGAGAATAACAATGATTAAAATGTACTCTTAAGATGTTTAATGAATACTCATGAAGTCTAATATATTTTGCATTAATTTTCAACATAAATATGATAGGATTTATTTTAGAGAACCATTTATTAATGAATGTCCTTTGACTTCAAAATCATCATAATAGTTTGAGTTTTATCAATCAAAATATTGAAATTTATTATTTAAGTTCCACGTTTTAAAATAATATATTTTAAATCATTTTAAATCATAAAATAGCATATAACTATCTCTTGATTATTATATTTTCTTGCAAACTAAATCCATTATTCTATTGGAATAGGCATCATAATAAAATGTGCTCTTAATTATTATCTATAGTCTCGAACTATTGTCTATTCACAATGTCAAAAATATTTAGGTAAGCAGAGTGACAAACTTCTTATTTTTTGTTTATTCCTCATAAATTATTTCATAACCTATTAGAATTTTAGAACACCTAATTTTATAATGACTCAAATACAAAAAGTCCTCCTATTGATTCATTTTATTTTCTTTACTTTTTGTATCTCTGATTGCTAAGTTCAGCTATAAGAAAATACGCAAGAATTAAGTACCTTTAATGTAAATTCACTCCCAGAGAAATTAGCAGAGCACTATTTTGCAGAGGTATTTATGTCTTCAATGCAAGACTACTTCTAATTACAGAAAGAGGTAGACACACTCATAGGAATTCACGAAGATAAAATTGATGATTAAGGTCACATTCTCAACCCACCTAATCTTGCAAATCTGAAGATAGTCCTGGAAAACAATAAAAAATGGGCAAATTAAAAAACAAAATAAGACCACGACTACTTCAAACGTCATAAACTTTCTCAAAAACCTAATTACTTATATATAGGTTGTTCAGACTCTCGCCTTCCTGCCAATGAAATTCTTGGACTGGAATATGGAGAAGTTTTTGTACTCAGAAACGTTGCCAATATGGTTTCACCATCTGATATCAGCTCATTAGCTGTGATTCAATATGCAGTGGAGGTCTTGCAAGTGAAGGACATCATTATAGCAGGGCATTATGGATGTGGAGGAGTGAAAGCTGCGGTTACAAAATACAACCATGGTCCACTTTAAGCATGGCTTTCAAAACTTCGAAGAATTAGACATAAACATTCGCATGCCTTTGCACACCTAACAACTTTAGAATAAAAGGCTAAGCTGTTAGTAGAGATAAATGTGAAAGAACAGGTATTCAATGTGGCTAGTACACCTTTCGTGCAACAGGCATGGAAAGATGGAATGGAATTGAGAGTACATGGTTTAGTATTCAATTTAGAGACAGGCCGACTTATTGACTTAAATTTAACTATGCATAAATTGGAGCAGTTGCCTTAATAATTAGCGGTGTTTGAAACATAAACTTGATACTGAATTCTTTCATTAGTCATATGTCAGAAATTTAATTTAATTTAACATCAAAACATTTTAATTGGTTTATCACTGTTGAGGTATGCGTATTTGCTGTACATACGTTCAATCTCACATATATAACTACTGTGTATTTCGTCTATTTATGCTTGAGAAGGAGAGATGTCTTTTTGTTATGTTAATTCTTGTTTTGCGCGAATACCTTTTCCCACTATTATATGCAGACTCAACTATGGTGGCATAAACAATCCAGTGCTGAAGTTCCAAAAAAATATTCCAGGGAGCTTGATTTTGTTAAGAAATAATCTAAATTTGAGCCAGGGTTCGAAAGTTGAGAAAGCTTGATGCTATTTGAGCATTAGGACAGGATATATCACGTAGTTGTTTTCAATTGCATATTTAATAAAGCCTTTTCGGTTGTTTATGTAGCACCTCATTTCATGTTTTGATGTTATAGTGGCTTCTTCAAATCCACCAGGCAATAGGCCGATACTCTTTCCTTCTTTCATTAACTTTTTAACATTTGTTGGATTAACAGCTTTCACTCCCCACATCTTCAGTATTAAGCCTATGATTGGAAAATAAAGTATAAATCTACTCGATAATCCGACCATATTGCTCAAATTACCAGTTTTACTGCTATTCATACTGGCTAATAATCCCAAGCCAAACACACTATGTGGATGAACTCCAAAAAGGCATCGACTTTCGTCAGGTATAATTTCCTAATAAATGATTTCGAAGTGCTTAAAATACTTGAGTGGTTGAATGTATTTATTGACAAAGTCAATATAATTTTGACTACGGCCTATTGGCATTTGAATGATAGAAATGATGACGAGTGCAAGTAAGATCTAAAATTGAAATGTGAGGACTGCATAAATGGCAATTCCAATACAGACATAGAGGATCAGTTGATAAAAGAAAAAGAAAACTCGTGATACCGTGGCTTGTTTGTCTCCGAAATATCCTTCTTCTTTTATTTTATCCACCACCAACATTCACAATTAAATTATTGTTTTGAGCTAAAATAGGAGGATTAATCTGAATTTCATTCACAAAATATAACAACTAGTCTTTGCAATACTGTTCGATGATTTTATATGTTATTGGAAATAATATTGCATCTTATAAAGAAACTAACAAAATGAAGACTCAATCATCACTTTCATTTCTTGCCAGATTTTTTGGAAGAACTCTTCCCTGTCTTTTTGGCAATTATCTTGGTTTTAGGAGTTGCTGGCTTAGCAGCGACCTTTGCAACTTTTTTGGGCTTACTAGCAGGCTTTGCCTTAGGACCTCTTTTGGGCTTAACAGCAGGCTTGGATGTTTTAGCAACATTTTTAGCTTTTACCACCTTAACTGGTTTCGCAGGAGAAGTTGTGGCTACGGGGGTAGTAGCAACTGCAGCGGGAGTTGCAACTGGAGCAGGTGCTGGAGTTGCAACAGTAGTAGCCTTGACGACTTTTTTGGCCTTCACAACCTTGGTGGGTTTAACTTTAGGAGCAGCCTTTTTGGAGACAGATCTTCCTGCTTTCTTTGCCATGGAATAAACTAATGAAGCCAAAGATTTATTTCTTTATTTATAATCCCCTAAAAATAAGGGTTGAATTTGATTGGTTTAATTTGAGATAGATGGATAGTAGTGCAGTTTTCCCTTATCATGTTATCTTTCTTCATAGAACACCCTGATATGCTATTTAATATGCATGATACAATGGAATCAACTCATATACAATGCTGTTTGTAAAAATGAAAGTTGAGTTCGAATATGCTCGGAAATTCGAATGATAACGAAAAGAAGGTTTTAATTAAATAGTTTATGAATATCTGATAACTGTTGCCTGTGATATACGAGTGCTTATTGCTTGCCACAAAATATTGTTTATGAAATATGGAGAATATAAGATGATAAATTGTTCATACTGATTGCTCTATTTCTATATTATTCTAATGAAATTTTCAATATGATTAAACCTTAGTTCAGCTGTCTCTGTCTAACTCAAATATTGCTTTATAAATTATAAATGAGTTCCTTCATAAAAGATGAAACCGTGTTAAAATCTAAATGCAAATATATATTTTTTCATTCAATTGTCATTCTTAAATAAAATAGATACAGTTTTTGTTCTTGACTTCTTTTGACAAGGAAGAGAAAGTGATGGATGCTGTTAGTCAAAGATTTGTTTTGCCATTTAATAATAATAATATCTTAAAGTATCTAAATGTAAAAGCAAGGCTATAGCATTTTTATGTTCATTAACAGCTCTTCTGGAGGAGGGGTGGGCAAAATATTAGTCGATCAATAGGTACTCCAGCATTCATTTAGATCGATAGAATAGATTTCAATCTTGACGAAGTAGTATACGATGTTTATTTCTTTAATATGCGCAAAACCAGAGACAAGGGATTTAAACAACTTAAATAATTCACCAATTAGAACAAACCTATCATCGCAGTCATCTGTGGAGGAGACGGAACAGTCATGTGGGTCGTCAGTGAATTGGCGAGATACGGAATTAATCCCAAACTTGTTAATCTTGCTATTGTACCCCTGGGGACTGGTAATGATTTTTCACGAAATTTAGGATGGGGGAAGGAGCAAATCACTTTAACATAAAATTCATTTCAGTAATTGAAACAGTTAATCCGAGAGTGGTCCAAAGCAGAACAGTAATATTTAGATTTATGGTAAATATAAATATCAGTATGGGAGTATGGTAAATTTTAAAAGGTTTAAAATGCTGAAGATAAGATCATTGAGGGGAAAACATTGAAAAAACATTTTTGTAACTATTTTAGCTTTGGAATTGATGGATAAATCGGGTATTAGTTCGATAAAAGACGCACTTCCACTCGCATTGGCAACCTAGCCATGTATGGGATGATGGGAATAAAAACTGGCTTACAAAAGGTGAAGAACTTAGGATAGTTGGTTGATATCATGTCAATCGGAGGCAATGAGACAGTCTTTGAGGGAAATAATAAAGGATTACTTGACTACGTGAGCAACAATCCTTTCTCCTTTAATTTTGGAGATTTAATGGAAGGAGTTAAGAAGATAAACAGCTTTCATAACAACCAAAATCTGCTTGCTCTCAACATTAACAGCTATATGGGCGGAGTCACTGATATATGGAAAAAAGCCAAAGAAAATGATCATATTCCAGCAAAGACCATACCCACTTATCCTTCTCATTCTGATGGAAAATTAGAGTTTGTGAGCTTTAGTGATAGTGGCAAGATAGGCCTGTAAAAAACATTTGGAAGTCTTGATGTTGGATTTGCTGAGAAAATTATTCAAGGAGAAGGACCTTTTTTCATAAAATTTAGAGAGTATCCGAATTAGTCTGATCACAGGACATTCTTGCAAGTTGATGGATAGTTTATCAAGGTGACTCATCCAAAATTGTTAATAATAAAAAAGTCAACAATGTTTTCGGATTCAAAGATTAGGGTTCTGCATAGAAGTTGAATGATTTTGAATCTATAGATTTATTGTATTTATTTCTGCTTTTTAACAGATGCTAAATTAAAGGCGCAAAATCATTTAAAGGAAATAAATCGTATGCTCATGGCCTATATGATGCTAAGAAGGCAACTGTCTTTGCCAAAGTCTTAGACTGAATGCCCTCATTCCTTTATTTTCAACTAGTATTTAACATATGAGCCATGCAAATCATTTCAGAACCTATCTCCTCTAATTCTTTTGGCAAGTTGAAGATCTCTAGTCATGATGGTCACTCTCTTTGCGTGAATGGCGCACAAGTTAGTGTCCTCGAACAGGGAAACGAGGTAGGCTTCAGCTGATTCCTGAAGAGCCAACACTGCTGAGCTTTGGAAGCGGAGTTCTTGTTTGAACTCGTGAGCAATTTCTCTGACGAGTCTCTGGAAGGGGAGCTTTCTAATGAGGAGATCAGTTGATTTTTGGTATTTTCTGATTTCCCTCAAGGCAACTGTTCCGGGTTTGAATCTGTGGGGCTTCTTGACACCAGTGGTAACAGGGGCGCTCTTTCTGGCAATTTTTTGGGCAACCAGTTGTTTTCTGGGCACCTTTTGTGCGGTAGACTTCCTTGCAGTCTGTTTTGTTCTAGCCATAGTTGTATTTATTATCCTTTCACATCTCTTTATAACGTATACCGCCATAAATCCGCTTATATTGATGGATTATTCTGATTGGCTCAAATTTATACAGCATATTTTCCACCCAACTAAAAGCCTTTTGGAGTGACAACTGCTATTTCCTTTTCAAGAGCCTAAGACTCAACTTTAATTTTTTATCGGGTTGTAAAGTACTGATAGCAGTTGTTTTGCCTTCCTTCTCCTGCATTAAAATTTGGTATGGATGATGAAAATAGGCTATTTTTGTGGATGGAATTGAGAAAGCACAATTATATTATACTTTCTGCCTTGCAAGTAGTTTAGTATAGAATATAATTATTTTTGCTTCGGATCCTAACCTGCCCTTACTTTTGATGGCACTCCAACTCAAGGCTTAAATCTGTCTGGATGAAGATAATTTCATGTCTTCAGCCGTATAACATCATAATTCTTTTCCTTCTTCTCTCAAATAGATTGATTACTCGTCGAACTACACAGAAGATAAATCTCTCTTCGAGATAATACTTGATAATACTGTTGAGTAAAGCGAGAAAAATGGAAAGGTACACAAGAAAAGAGGAAGGAAAAGAAAATTAGTCAATCAAATGCCCTTGCCTCCTCCGACCGAACAATTTTATTTCACCAGAATACATAAGCTATACTACTTTAAAGATAACGGTAAACCTCAATAGGGAGAAGGTCAATTGCCTCTAGAAAAAAAGATTTCAGGATAAAACGAAGTCATAAAAAGTGGATGGGAGTCTGAACTAAAAAGCCTTTCTGTTGAATAAAATGAAAATGCTTTATAACTTTTATAAGTTCAAAGCTCATCTAAAAGTATGAACATTTCCAATTTGAAGAAAAAAACAAAATTCATCAATAGGATCGCCAATCGAAGAGGCTTAACGAAAAGACGTCTTAGTATCAGAAATTCTCATACTTTAGGCCAAGAATAGATAAAATCAGACAATTTTGAGTCATACTTAAATCTTTGATTTTACATGCATTTCCATTTCTAATTATTATTCTCACAAATTTTAATCAATAATGGGTATTAATTTATGGGTATCAGATGTAGAGGCCCTCAGGGATATCTCCCTTCTTTAAGTACAACACTTTTTCCTTTGCTTTGTCAAAGTCCTCTTTTGTCACTTTCATTCTCCTCTCTCGCAGAGCTATCAAGCCAGCCTCAGTGCACATAGCCTTGATGTCAGCTCCTGAAAGGTCATCTTTTGTTTGAATCAGGTCTGCCACAACAACCTAAATTGAATATAAAATACGTCGTCGTTAAGACTCATTCTAGAAGTATGAATCTGAAAGATTTTATGCTTCGTTTTCAGATCTGGAACTGGAAATTCAATTTTACGATCAATTCTTCCAGGTCGAATGAGAGCTGGGTCTAAGGTCTCAATTTTATTAGTAGCCATGATAACTTTGACCTCAGCATGAGTATCGAAGCCGTCTAATTGATTGAGTAACTCCAACATAGTCCTCTGTACTTCCTTTTCTCCTCCTGAGTTAGAATCGTATCTCTTGGTACCAATCGCATCGATTTAATCAATAAAAATGATTGCTGGCGAATGCTATTGGGCTGTTTTAAAAAGCTCTCTCACTAATTTAGGGCCATCTCCCAAGTACTTTTGAATTAGTTCGGAACCAACAACTCTCAAAAAAGTTGCAGAGGTTTCGTTGGCAACTGCTTTAGCCAAAAGCGTTTTGCCAGTTCCTGGCTCTCCATAAAGAATAACTCCCTTTGGTGGTTTAATTCCCATATCCTCATAAACTTCAGGATGAGTAAGAGGCAGTTCTACAGCTTCTTTAATCTCTTGAATCTGAGTTTATAAACCACCAATATCAGCATAGCTTTATAGAGGAGCTTTTTCCACCTTCATAACATTGAGCAAAGGATCAACATCATCTTCCATAATTCCCACTATGGACATACCCCTGTGGTTCAGCAAAACTGAGCTATTTGGCTAAAGCTGATCCTTATCCACAAATGACATGATAGGAACATAGTATTCAGGACCCATAGTGGAAGAAACAATGCAGTGATCTTCATCAATAAACTCTTCAAGAGTGCCCAAATTCATTGGCAAGCCCCTCAGTTGCTCTATCTTCTTAAACTCTTCATTTTCCTCTTCTGGTTTAGCCACTTCTTTTTGCTTCTTTTGGTAGTGTTCAATAAACTCCTATTCCATTAGGAGATAGTCTTTTATCCTCTCAAGCTTAAGCTGTCTCAGACGGCATTTAGTTATTGGCGTAACTTTATAAGGCAGTATATACCCGCAGGTAACTTGGAGACTGAGTCGATACCTTTGTTGGTTTTCTTGCGACCTACGCGAGGAGGAGGAGGGATAGGTTTTTTCTTGGCCTGATCGTTGCCTCTTTGCTTATTTGGGTCCGACCTGTTAACTTAATTTCCCATATATTTTAAAAAATATTCAAATTAAGCTGACTCAACTATGATTTAATTTAATAATTGCTTGGAAGATGGAGGTGATGGGATGGATTTGATTTGGGTTATTTGTTCTCTGCTTGCACTTTTATTTCATGTATTAAGGAATTGCATATTATTTTCATTTAATAATGAAGGGTTCATAGATATCACCTTGGTCTATTTATAATTAAAACACCATCAACAATCGAGACCAAGTTTAAAATGAAGCGAGATTTATCCTACCTAAAATCAAAGCAGCAAAATCGCCTCAGGAAAAGCAACGGTCTAAACGTCACAGCTTGCCAAAATAATATTCTAAAACTATACAATAAAAATAAACAAAATAGCTGTGTGAACCTTATCAATCAGAATAAATGAATGCTAGCGTGCAAGCGGATACCAATATAACGGATATGATTTTGCGTTAGCAAAAAGAATTATAAAAAATAATAGAGCAAAGAGTGATTGTTCAGATTATCTCTTAAAGTGTAAAAAAGCAAATCTGCCCATATAAAATGGATGATTATTAGGATGAGGAAAGTGACAGCAATTAAAGATCACAGTTTAATTTTCCGAAACTGAATCTTTAAAAATATATGGCTGCCATGGGTCTGTAAGATAAATCTGAGGCTTTAGATAAGAAAATGTACAAAGGATAAACCAGCTCGTAGGCACTTAAACTGTTGATAAAAAATGAAATTAAATCCAGAATTAAAGCCAAAATGGTAATAATGGGTAAAAGTAAAGACATTACACGCAAATGAATGGCAGCCGATTCGACAAATATTGCGACCTTTGATATTCTATATATTAAATTGAATGAGCTTAAATATATCGATTGGTAATCAGGTGTCCTTTGGATATATAAAGGCAGTCTATTATAATTATACCATAACCAAAAGATGAGTCTCTTCATCGGAAACGTTTCCAAACAAATTGCAAACAAGTAATTCGAAGACGCCTTCAAATCGTATGGCAACTGCAAAATTGATCTACGAGTAATCGTCATATCATCCAGAATCGATACGCATTCATTCAATTTTAAAGTGAGAGGTGCGCAGAACAGGCCAGATAGGGATTACAGAACGCCAACTTCAGTGGCTTACGACTTAACATTGAATGGTCCAAAAATTCAGGCAGATTTAACTAGAATCGAAACGCTAGAGTTAGTGATCGTGGAGGTCGTCGAAGAAGAAGCAACTCAGGAGAGAGAAGCTGGAGAAAAGATGACCGTAATTTAAGACGTTCTCCTGATCACTAAAAAAGAAATACTCCATCCTATTCTGAGAATGAGGATGACATCTAAACTTTCGAGCCTACTTGTCCAAGAGATGTTGAGTAAATATGGGATTATTAAGGCTTTTGAAGAGGTTGAAGGAAAGACGAGAGGAAGGGGAGATGGTAGACAACCACAGGCACAATAAAATTGAGTTAGAAGCCGGAGAGGCTGTCTGAATGATTGCCGCCAGTCTGAATAATCTACTTATTTGTTCTTCTATTATTTGAGCACAATAAACTTATTTGCCCATTATATCCTAACCAAGTATTTATAAATACTGCGATATCTTATCTGCCGAGTCGACCATATCTGTTTACAATGAAGTTGCATTATTTATTGCGATATGTTGCAATATGGTGAAATTATATCTCTAATCAGTGCATAATAATTTGGAAATGAAGATGGTCAGCTGGCTGTGGAAGAAGGACAAAGGCAACTCAAAAGACAACAAATAGGAAGAAGAAGAGAACGAGGATTAACTCAAAAAAAAGGGATTCAATCCTGAAAAACTAGAGATTGAGGAACTTAGAGACTCATAAATCCTCAACTTCGATAGTGACTACGAAGGATTCATAACCCCCTCTCCCGAGGAAGCCGTATCGATCATCTCAGCATTCAAGTACACTCTACACCAATTAGATTCTTTCCCAACGATTAGGAGCACCGCCACGAACTCGCTTATTCGAAGGGTGGTAAAATTTGCGGAGACAAGATTCAGGTAAACAAAATTCGATCGATTGGCAAGGAGATGATTAAAATTGTGGGGAAGAAAATAATAACTGGCGATCTGAACTTAACGCGAATCTCATTTCCAATTAAAGCAATGGTGCCCAAGACAGCACTTGAGAATTCAACAATGTCTTGCTGCATGAACCCCTATTTCATGAATCGCGCATGTGACGCCAAGGATCCACTGTAGCGCATGAAATTCGTCATCACCAACACCATCTCTGCTTTCTATTATATGTGCCTGTTTCTCAAACCAGTAACTATGCTTTCATTCAGCTCAACCCAGTCATTGGAGAAACTTTGCAGGGTTCCTATGCTGACGGCACGCAGATTTACTGCGAGCAGGTCTCCCATCATCCGCCAATTAGTTACTTCTTGGCAGTGGGACCAAACAACTCCTATCGCTACTATGGATGCTATAACTTTTCAGCACATGCTGGCCTAAACTCGATGTCTTTGGTCAACAAAGGACATAAAGTGTATGAGTTTCCCAATGGGGATCAGATCACTGCCACCTTCAATAAGGAGATATATTCAGGAGTGTTCTTAGGTACTCTTCGATCAGAGGCTACAGATTCAATCTCCTTCGAGGACAAGAAGAATGACCTGAAGGCAGAAATTGCTTTTGGCAAAATAAAAAAGAAGTACAATATGCTTCATGCAGACCAAGTGACTATTTCGAAAGCGTAATCTACCACAAGGGCAAGCCAGTCAGTCAGTTCGATGGTACTTACTGCGGCTACATTAATTTTGACAAAGTTCGTCTCTGGGATGGTCGTTTCCTGAAAGCGTTTAGAGTACAATTTTGTTGAGATAGATTCAACTTGATGAAAATACTCTAACATCTGATTTCAGAAAGAGAGATGATTTGCAGATGTTAAAACAAGGCAAATTGTAGGAGGCCCAAAAGGCAAAGTAGCAACTATAGGAATTGCAGCGTCGAGACGTCAAGATGCGTGAAAAGTTCGGCCCCAAAAAATGAAGATAGTTTCTATATTAAACTGTGATTCAATGACTAGTTTTCCTTATTTAGTGCGACGTTCTGCTTAAGCAGGAATAGTAGCATATTTATACAGCAAATTAGTGCGATTTGAGGATATGATCATTGGGATGTCAGAATCAGAGAGACGATCAGACCGTAGAGGGCCAGGGCTTAGCCAAAAATTAGGATCAAAATCATTCCCACGAAAATTTTGTCTTGCTGGGCGTTAGCTCGGACACCTGCGTCGCCGACGATACCAATAGCAAGCCCTGCGGCCTAAATAGATGATAAGATACAAGTGAACTGAAACCACAGCAGAGTCCCGAGGCGAGATGAGCGTACGCTGACTTGTCAGAATAGTTATCTGCCGAGACTGAATGAATAAAGATGTACTTCTCTGCACAATGATGACAGCAACGATCATGCCGTAAATACCGAGGATACCAGCCATGACGACGGGCACAACGGACTTCATGATCAGTTCTGGCTTGAGAACACCCATCGAACAGATACCGACTCCAGCTTTGGCACTACCATAGGCGGCTCCGAGGTTAGCGAAGATGAGGGCGGAAGCAACTCCGACGTATCCGAAGAAGTATTGAGGGCAATATGCCGTGATGCACTCTGTCATTGTTTATGAGTTTAGGTGGATTTGAAAAATATGTAATTATATCTCATCAGAATCAATTTGTTTCATGCGTATATTAACTGTGCTTGATTATTCACTCTGAAAGCAAATTAAATAAGGACGATAATTGAATGAGGATGATGACCAAAATACTTGAAGGATGAATTTATTAATTTTTTATGAGGAATACTGGTGCAGTATGCTGGTGGGCTCGAATAGTCTTCCAAGGTATAAAATATAGTATTAATATTATTTTTAATCTATTTCATAATTAGTAGTAATAGTAAATAATCTGCCATAGCATAAATATATTTCATAATTATTTATAGCCGCAAATGAGGGAGAAATGGAGAAAGAAAAGAATGAGAAGACTCAGAAGGAAAAGAAGACAAAACAAGAAGTGATCCTCGGCTGATTTGTATCCCTTCAAATCCATTTCATTGCTTGTTTGCATACCTGCCCACTCCTTTCATCACAATTTATTTTTGTATTAAATATTCAACCTCATTACGTCAGCAAATAACATAATCTCAATTTTGAGGATGTGACTTGATTTGCTACTTTACTATATTAATGGCGATTCTTATTCACATAATAAATAATTTGAGTAAAATGGGAGTCAATTCTGGCATTACTGCAGCAATATGCATAGGATCGGCCTTGACAATCAGTTTGCTTTTATTTTTGGTTTATTGCATCTTAAGGAGAAACGAGTGGCAGCAGCCTCCGGAAATTATTACCTAAATTTAGTTGCCACATATTGCCACGAGAAAAATAAAACCTTAGATTCAAAAATAATAGGGCAGAATGATGATTTAACTCGAATGAGCAATCATTTAATGTTAGTTATCCATCATCTTGGAGGTGAAACGAAAACAGTAATTAGAACTAAAATAAGTATTGACCTCAAATACACCAAACTTAAAAAGAAATATTGAATTGATGAGGAAAATTTAGCGATGAAATGTATTTGATTCTAAATAGCAATAAAAGCTGAGACTAATAAAACGAAGCTAAATACGATCTATGATATGTTTTCGTGATTGCCTTTGATGATTTATATTTGATGTTTCAGTATTATTTTGCTTGCAAAGTAAAATTAAATAACGCTAATTCCTGAAACAACATATCATAAAAATTTGAATTTAGATTAATACTTGAGTTGCACTGATCCACAAACAGTTCAGGCTTCCAAGCCTTTTTTAAGACTGAGTTAATAGACTTTCCATTATGATTATTTTCTTTCATTTTCTAGAATATTTTATTTTCATGCTGAGTTGAAGGAAATTTCGGTCCGATACGTTCGTAAATGATTAGATTGATCCCTTGATGCCTTATCGTTATGCCAGTATTGAACAAGTTCATACCTTGTAGATGTCATCATAAATGGAGATATAAGTATTTATTCATAATTATTTTCAATGGAGCACAACAATAACAGTTTTAACATCTTCTTCTAGGAAAACCATACGGACGCCCTCCTCGATAACACCAACAAATAGGATCTCTTCAGCGGGAGCCTACCCTATCTCAAACGTGGAGATTCCAGTCTTTATGTTGATCAGTTTCTGGACAAAGGCGAGCAGTAGGTTCCACTGCAAGAGAAGGAAAAGAAAGAAGAGTATAAAAGATAAAATTCTGAGAATGAGGTTCCTTCAGGGTCTCACCAGGAAAAGTTTAATCCTTCCACGTTCCACAATTTTCAAAAGCACTTGACTGTCTGTTTGAGAAACAGCATTGAAATACAGCCATAGTCAAAAGCGGCTAATCCATGCCAATAGGCTGCAGCTAAGTTGTGGAAAGCTTTTAGTAATTCGGCTGTTTCTACAAAAAAAGTATTGCACTATATTTTCGGAGAGCGAAACGAGCATAAAATCACAGAAGGCGGTCTCAAAGAATGTGGATTCCACAAAGTGTATGAGGAATACGGCGATAAAGTGATGAAGGAAGCAAGAAACTTCTTGGCAATGTAAACCCTCTCCCAAATTAAGGAGGGAAAACTAAATGAATACATCGACAGTAAAAAATTGAAGGACAAGCAGCAATTTAAAAAATACGTTTAAATATTTGTGGAGGAGTTGTAAAGTGGGTTTCTGAGGAAGCGGCTATCGCGGGATAAAGTAATCTAATTGCAACGTTCTTGACTGATTTTGATTTATACTACTTGGCTATAATTATTTATTTATTAGGAGGGCTGCGAGGACTTGCCGCAAGCAGACCATGGATATGACTTGACTTTTTGGAGCCAAGCATAAAGTGAGATTATAATTTGAGTCAGAAATCAACTTAGTAAAAATATCAGGCGAATTCATTTTCTCTGTTATAATTTTAAAAATGGAGGTTGATGAAAAAGGATTAATCACTCGTTTTATGGATGACTCAGTCATTTATTAGTTATTAGTTTGATGTTTAACTGATTAATATGCAAATATCCTTAATGATATAAACATCACCGATCTACATTAAAAGTATTTCACTTCAAATCCCCGCATTAGAGGCAGTCATCTCGGAAAAACTACTTGCGAGATATGACTTGATTGGGCGAAAGGTAGATCTACGACTGTGATCTTTTCGGAATAGATAGGCACCCGCAAAGGGAATTGCCATCAGTCTGACTCTACTCAAAGAGGTATCTATCTGGCAGATAGTTCGGCGGATATCTAAGTATTTTGGATCCCTATTGGTGGTGATTGAGATTCATGGTGGATATTTTTCGAGAGGAGTGGATCATGGTCTTGCTTTTGCAGTTTATCTATGTGGCGGATAGCTTCTTTAATTCTCTGTTTTTGCGAATACTTAGTTTGTTGGAGTTGCTGATGGAGAGGGGGTGGGCAAAGTTGCAACTCATTCGGATTATTTGTTAAATAAAAATTACAATTATTAAGGGTAGTTATAAAACAAAGATCACTTCCATTTGCAACTAACACAGCGTATTCTACTATGATTATAATAACCAATCAGCAATGATTAAATTATAGTTAATCAGCTAATGGACATGAACGAGGGAGAGCAGATCGGCTGTGTACTGCTGGCTAATTTTAAGCAGCAACTTACGATGCTAGAGGCGGTCTCCAGTTTAGGGCAGCAAGTGGAAAGAGAAGGAAGAGAGGCGGGCCAATTATACGAGTAATTCGAGGATAAACTTGGTAAGTGGATGATTCTCTTGGAGGAGAATCAACTCTTACTCAAGAAATATTATGCTCATTTCAGAGACAAGTAAACATAGGCTGAATTAGAGATGATATCGCACGATGCAGTCAATTTTAATTGGCAATATCCACGCAGCTTTTCATTAAACAGTCCATCTAAGTATAGGGAGCCAGAAGATGGCCGATAGAATAGAGTAAACTTATACTGTGGGTAGCTCTCCAGTAATTCTCCCCCAACTTAGAAAATACAATTTAGTCAAGTTATTGCCATGATAGTCACTACTATTTGAAATAAATCGACTAAAATAATCACTATTGATTTTGCTGCATGAGATGCCTGCTTGTAACAACTTTGAAGTAGGTCTCTCGTAGACCCACCACATGTTAGAAGTACGAATTGTTCGCACCTATAAGCTACCTCTACCAGTCATGAACAGGCGGGTCAATCCAAATAACTTCTCCTGCAGGCATTTTCTTTTCTGCACTGGCTGCAGTCTAAGCAATTTAGCATTTTTGTTTCAATTAGCTTTGGATTTTATCAAAGATAACAAGTTGGTGCTCGATGCTTTCTCCCCACTTCGAGTTTACCTTTGATTTTTCCCCCTCAGTCATCGATTTGTATACATCTATGGTCAGGAAATTTATGTCGGGCAAACGAAAATAAACTTTAGACTTGGCCTAATTAATCTAAATAAGTATAAAATTACAAGGAGGTCAACCTTCGAATACCTTTTTTTTGTTGGAAAATCGTTGTACTACTGCGTATTTTCTCTTGGTTTTGAGGGATAGCTATATCTTTTCGTATTTTATAAGTCTCCTCTTTGGCAGTATCCCTTCCTGTTCTATTTGGTAATATTCATCTATATTTGATTTTATTATCTGTGATGCCTCGGATAAAAATCTTTGAGTATGGTCGTGTCTCTTGCGCAGTATTTATCGTATTTAGCACTTTTCTTGCTCACCTCCTTCCTATCATCCTATTCATTTTCCTGTCTTCTCTTATACTCCTGTTTGCTTTTAAACTCTTCATCTATCCTTACCAAATTTCTCTGTTAACTTTTTCTGGGTCCCTCGTGAGCATAGCCGCACTCCTGTCGCATTCGTTCGTTATTGAGTAAAACAAAGTGACTGTCAAATACATATGAATCATAGTGAATGACTTATAGAATTACAACAAATGTATTTGGAAGTCAATTATCTTCTCATTCTGTCATTTTCAATATCACATAGATGATTAGTCAACTAAACTGTTATCAATTATTTTCTTTCGTGTGAATATGAGCTATTTAAATTAATAATTTAATGTCATTTGTAGCCTTCATCATTTGGGAACAAATCCCTCAATACGCCAGTACTGGGATGGACTATCTTGCTATGAAATCTGAAGCTTGCCTCCATCATTAACATCGTCGTCCTTGATGCTCAAGAACATGGGAGTGTGGAGCGATTTGATCTTCCAAACTCCTTGTCCAGTTGCGACAGGAGTCCATTGCTGGTTGGTTGCGCCGGTCTTGTCCCACTGCACTACTTTGGATCCTGAAGTCTTTTTCTCCTCGGCAATGTCAAGACAATGTCCATTGAGCAGACTTTGAAGCACATATCCATTACCTATTTTGACCCATCTCCATCTTTGGTTGAAACGCTTGTTTTTTTCATATTGGATCAGTCGCTCACCATGCTCAAATGTGGCTCCAGGAACATCAACAGCCTTGCCGGAAGTGGCATTGACGAGGATGCAGGTCTCACTCAAGGCATTTGAATTGTTGACTGGGATAATTGTGAACAGTTGATTGATGGCATTTGGATCAAACTTCTTGTATCTTAGCACTCCTTCTAAGGCAACAGCTTCGCTTCCCTTAGAGTCAGTCTTAAACCAATAAGCATTTTGAGCTCTTTCCACTTTAAAGAGTTGATCTCCACTTTGCTTGCCGAATTTGAGACGGATTTCTTGGCCTTCCTCATCCCAAACCAGATTGGAAACACCGTTAACAATCTCATACTGATCTTCATCAAGACCCACTTTCTCAATCATCCAAATCTGTGAAAGATCATTGACATTAGGAGCTGCTCCTACGATTCTGGATTTGTTGTAGGCTTTGTAATCAGAAGTCTGTATGCGGAGGGCTTGGTTTCCATCCAGACTAATGATCTGATACAAATTTCCTCTGGGAAATTGGAGAGCTTGCATCGTATCTTATTGAATATAGTAGTATATGTGAGTAAAGATATGTCCATGAGTTACCGTTACAAACATTAAAGAAGAACTCGTCTTTTTTCAAGTATTTTTGCTGTAAGAATAGATGCAAATGGATAGCAGCAACTATTCAATATCAATTAACGGATGTGTGTGCTTTATCAAAATTTCTTTTAAAACACTTTATATATAGGCGATATTCGTATTTTTAAGAAGATAAAATATAGCGAGTGAAGAGGCTGGTGATCTTTCTTTTGATGTGCTAATATTAAATCATATATCAATATATTGCTTGCAATTCTATCATCAGCGAATGGCGGGAGGAAAAGAGTCAGGAAACTCGTTGCTTTTCTTTGCAAACGTAGCCTGAACTATTATCCCGTCAATTATCTTTAGATTTGGTATCTTTTTCAGAGCATAATACTTGGCGTCGTCCTTAAGCAGCTCATAAAAAGGATTGCCTACAAGCATCGTATTTTAAAACTCAGGCAGCTACCTTAATTTATCGAGTTCATCCCAACTCTTAATTTTGTTATCTAAATAAGGAGAAGAGTACTTCCGATGAAGAGAGTGGTCAGTTTGACGCACATGGACAGGCCTTCCAGTTTATCAATCTGATTGTAGCTCAGCCACAGTTCCTTTAATGTTCCTGCAATTTATTCCAAACCTGATATCTTTTTGATGTTGTTGCGAGCAAGGGAGAGTCGTGTGATGTATTTTAGTGGCGGGAAGTTAACAATTTTATCGATGCAATTCGACGATAAGGACAGTTTTTAGATACGGGCTAAAGTGCTTAGTACACTCGTTTACAGTTTATCGATTGGAGGGTTCTACATCAATAGACAGCTACCAAGAAAATGAGCTTGATCTACTCAGCCTCGGCAGCTGGTTTACCATTTTTCTCTTCCCACAGCGAAAGGGCCTTGTTCAAAGGCGTGCCTTTTCCAGCCATCTGGCTTATAAGTTTCAAATATGTTAAACTCGCACCATAACATACATATTCAAATCAAAGCAATATTAAAAGATTAGGAATACTACATAAGTAATGAACTATAAAGAAAAGATAACAAATCAGGAACTGCTCACTCTTTCTGTTCACGCTTAAGCATCTCGATTGCTTCGTCTATTTCTTTGTTTCGCTCTTATACATTGAACAGACCTTTCTCATATTATTGCCTCTCGAACCGCTCTCGACTTCCATAAACTAAATCAGCATACTTTTACATCCACTGCCCACTGATGAGCCCAATTGGTGCGAGTTGACCGGTTGAGAGCTATTTTGCCAGCGTTTCAATTTTTTGTTCTCCTCATAAAGCTGGGCTAAAAATTTGTTGCTTTAATTTGACATTTTAAACGATTGTTAGGCCGGTGGCTTTTAAATTTTGGTGGGCTGTATAACGATTTGAGGCTGCATGCTAACTTGCGTGTCCTAGTCCTTCATCATTACAACTCGAGACTATTCACGAACGGGGGGTATTTATGGGGCAGGTGGCAAATACCTGATGGGAGGAGGCGCTTGATACGATCTGTACTGCGGACCGCCATGAGAAGGCAGGCTACTGATGAAATTATCCACACCTAAGCTGAGACTAGATATCTATGAAAGTAGGTTGGTAAACTAGAATTTGTCAGGTTGGACGGCTTTGAAGGTGGGAAGGAACTCCTTTTTGTTTTCGTCTTAGTTTTGAGTGTCCGCCTTGCTTTCATCTTACTCTTCCGCCTCATCTTACTCATCCTCCTCCTCATTTGATTCGGCATCCTAATCTTAATCTTAATCCTAATTGTCTTCATCCTCATCCTCATCGCCTTCCTATTCTTCCTCTTCATCGTTTTCTTCCTCATCTTCTTCCTCCTCGTCTTCCTCCTCGTTATTCTATTATTCCTCGTCACTCATTCAATAATAATACAATTTAAACTAACCTTTATTATCGAGCATAGTAGAAAAAGTATAGTCATGAGTCGTTTGAAGATTAGCGTGAATATCAGCTGCATCGATCAATAAGTATAAATCGGGTATTATCTGTATATACAATCAATATTAAGACTTTGAACTGACTCACACTGTTTATCCGTTGCCGCGACAGCTAAATAGTCCGTCCTCGTCAATCTAGTTTAGAATGCCATCTATGATCAGGGGGTTTCGCTTCGCTTCCTTCTTGTATTTGTTGGAGAGTTCCTTATGGGATCGCCGATGCATAAAAGCAGGACAAAAGGAAATGAGCGTGAAATCTAAACCATAATGGCGTAGTGATTAGTAAAAGGAACAAGTTTCAGCCTGCGACCACTTGCGCGATGTTGATTGGGTGGAATGAGTGTTCCTGAATCCTTGCCTGCGCTACAGTTGTGTAAGTCTAGGCACTTGCTAAATTATATGACCAAGAGTTTCTGGTGGTTGGTCCTCGCTTTCGACCCACAGACTATGGCTGGTGGAAATGTCAGACTCCTCCTTCTTGTAGACAGATTTGACCATATAAATAATGGATTATTTTCAACATCAATAAAAAGCACGCCAATTGCTGCATTCTCATTTACCGTCAAATCCTACCAAACAATCAAAAAATAGTAAAAGAGGTCTAATCATTATATTTATAAGCTCTTGTTCACCATACGCTGGAGGAAACAGTTTATGGAAGGGTTGGGAATCTTTACCAGACAGTCAAATTATGCTTTAACATGGTCATATCGCTCCTATGTCATTGATGCATTTTCTTTGTCAGGCTCTTCTCGATTGTTCTCTATGTCTGGCGTCCATAAATCAGGTCTTTTCTTCTAATTGATTAATTCAGCATAAAACGATCGCTATTGGTTTTCCCAAAATCTACTCTAATAATCCCTTTCTCGACAGAAGGTTTCATAGTTAACAATCTTAAAAGGAAGGGTGTGACAAGAGGACTCATTGGAAATCAACCGGTACTCCGGAGCATAAACCATTACATAATCAATGTCAGATTGCCGAATATCTTTTATTGTAGAAAAGGCAGTGCTTCCTAAATGTTCCCTGACATCTGAAATGGTAGTTCCCTCTTTAATTCCCTCAAGATAGATAGGCTTGACTCTTCGAAGCTTTTTTGCATCGAATGGGCATATTCTGCGAATTCTGTTATTGTGAACTAATAGTTCGCGACAGCCCTGTTAAATATTTTTGATGATGAGATATACCCGCAAACTGAGTTCCCCTAACTGCAAGCTATCGAAAAAATGCTGGATTATATCGATCATTGCAACATATTACACAGCTACATAGCCCTTGCGATCACTGTCTATCATTTTTCTTAGTTCAGCGTGCACATATAAGTACTAGTCGCTGAAGATAAACGATATAAGCTTTGCGAGCTGCCGGTTCTGGTCCATTTCGGATTCAGTGACCAAGATCCATTGCTAATTTCGCATTAATTATACATAAAGAATATGAATTTGAATGAGTAGTTGTTATACTATGTAATAGTGGCGTTATAGAGGTCAGCTCAATCATTTTATACTCTCCTCAATCTACTTTAACTTCTCGCGCAGGACAGCCATTGCCTTTTTCACAATCGCGATCGGAGTTAAAGACAGAATCGATTCCACCTTGAAGATGAATCGGTCCTTTTTCTTACCTACGTAACACAATAGTAACCAATTCGCAGAAAGTTTTTAAGATTAGCCATGTCCAGCGCCTCGGCGGTCTTTTTGCATTCCCCGCAGAAAATGCATTTGTCGGGGTAAACCACCTCGAAAACGTCCTCATGGACTTCGAACACCCTGGTAGGACATGAATCTCGGATGGTTTCCTTTTGTATTGTTGTGAGGTCGATAGAGTCGTCAATCTTGATTTATGGGTCGGGCTGGAAAGTTGCGAGAGAAACAGGTGCCCACTTCGCATGCATTTTGCCAATTCCTTTCTGAACCTCAAATCGTAGTTTGATCTCCTGATTGCGGGCTAACTTGACGATGGGAATGCCCACTTTCTCCTCCTTATTTTTGAAGGAATAATATTGAACTGGCTGCACGGGGCGCACCTCATCTTATTACGACTTGAGCTGCTCGAAGACAGATCGAATATGAAGGGAAGTGACTTCCATCACCTCGTCACTTGTGTTCTTGGCTTCGAGGACGAAGTAGGTCTTGCAGATTTGACAATCCTCTACACTCTTCTCGGCGCAGGAACACTCCCAGGGATATTTCAGCTCGTCAACTGTATCGCTCACGAAAGGAATAAGCCCAATACGCTGACAAAGGAACTCGTCGTGCAGAACAGATGTATTTTCAACGATGCTCACTAGATGAGGCGCGAGAGTGGGGACTTCCGAAATCATTATTCGTCGTAATGCATTTGCGAGACTCACATCGCATCCAGTCAATGCAAACTTGATGCTTTCCGCACTGAGGTCGAGTATCTCAATGGCGATCTTGTCCATAATTGAATTGATTATGAAGAGTCAATAATTAAAACTGGAATAGAGTCAATAATGAAGCTGGAATGACAATTTGAACGATAACAAATAGGGGATTATATAGGCTGTATGATGATTGATGTATCAAACATTGGCGGGGAAGTTGCTGATCTTCTCCTCGAAGTTGAACTTTTGGTTGCCCATGGAGTAGCTAATCTTCATTTTCATGACTACGCCCTTTTGGCCCACCATTGAGTTGACGATAATCATCGACTAAGTTAAATAAAAAGTACCTGATGCACTACTTCCTTGGAGAACGGCTGCAGAGTAGTGGAATTCAGAGGGTTAATGGTCAGCTTCACGTGCTTTAACACTGCGGCTTGGATGGTGATTTCCGTGATAGAGTTGTTTGTTTTGTTGATGTAGGTGGTGTACAGTTTAGTCGTGTCTCCGCCTTATTTTATGCAGTCCATCCAGATCTGAATATGCTGGTTCTAATATGCCATTATTTTGTTAGGGTTGTTGTTCACGATTGGCTGGAAGCCAGATACTATTTGGGATGGAGTGTGCACAGGTTGAACTGGCACTGACTGAGACATAGCCGACTGTGTAGAGTTCGTTGCTCCAGTAGAGCTGGAGCCTAAGAGGCTAAAACCGAAATTGCCTTGAGGAGGCTGCTGTGTGGGAGTGTTAGTATTTACTGGGGAAGGGTTAAATCCAAATCCTCCAAGATTATTAGAGGGAGGAGAGCTCACTCCAAATCCCATAAGATCACCTCCGAGTAAATTGGGCTGAGGAGGAGGTGTTGTTTGAGTGGGTCCAGAGGTACTGCCAAATCCAAGCAAATCTCCTCCAAATCCTGAGATATTAGTTTGAGGAAGAGGTTGCGATCCTCCCATACTAAGTCCTAATATTCCAAAGGGATCATTGTTGACTGGAGGGTTGCCTACAGGCTGCTGCTCAAAGCTAATTCCACCCAACCCAGATTCAAACAAACTGCCTTGCTGCTGAGAGGGTACTTGAGGTTTTGGCTGTTGAGTTTCAGTGGGAGCGTTGACAATGCTGTTGAATATGTCGTCATCCATTATATTTGTTGTTGGTTTTGGTTTTGGTTTCTCTTGAGCAACCGGAACAGGTCTTTCAACTGCTGGTTTTTAAGTTGGTTTTGGCTTCTCGTATCTTGGGTCCTGCTGCTGATCAGTTGATTTAATGGCATGATCTTAATAGTTTACGCCTAATCTATCTGGCATTTTCAAGCTATTCAAATCTAGATCCATTTCTACCTCTCCAACGGGTATGCCTCTGAAGGATTCGACAGTCTGTTTGAAGGGTGGCACCATCACGCAAATCTCCTTCTTTCTGTCCTGATCCCATACACTCTCCAGCAACTTGGCATACTAGCACGCTCTCTTTTGCACTTCCAAATCAGAGTGAGTCTCAAAACTGCGAATCATTTTCACAATGCGATCTCTACTGTTAAACTTCTCATAGAGTTTGAGGAGAGTGGACAGACCATAGGCAATCGTATCATTTGCAATTCCGACCTTAAAGATGATATTTTCGATAAGATCCAACACATTTTACTCAGTGATGGATATTCCACGGATCTTGAATAAAATGTCGACCAGCTCACCAATCAGGAAGAGAGTCACGCCACTCAGCGCATTGTTTTGGGGATTTTCACTGGCAGAGAAGAACAGTTTAGCCAGGCAGTATTCTTGAAGTGGAGGGGTGGACTGCACAAGATAAACCAAGGATTTGGCAGATTCCTCTTTGACTGCTTGATCAGCTAGAATTAACACTTTGAGGATGGTATCAAAATGCCAGCGCCTGTTCTGCGAGTGTTTCTCCACAATGAGACAAATCTTGAGGGCCAATTCAGTGATAAACTCCTAGTCGTTTGCGCTGAGCAAGACATTCAGCAATTCTTTGATGATGGATGGAGTGTTATCAGGAGCAGCAATGACGTAGAGCAGATCCAAAGCCATAATACGAATGAGGATATCGTTTTCGTTTAGGCACTAGAAGATAGTAGATTTGTGATTCTTTACTATCTTTAAGTCGTACTTAGTCATGAGGTTGAGGTTGAAAAGGGACAAATACTTCGAGTTGGCATCTTTCACAGAAATGAATTTAGAAAGCACATTGGCCACCATCTCCCGCAGTTGAGGAGTGGGCTCCAGCAGCATGAAGCATTGGAAGCATTCGAATAGGACAGCATTGGCTCCGTTCTTCAAGTTGGCACTCACTCTTGAGCACACTGAATCATGGCAAATGATCAAAATCTAAGCCAGCTGCTTATCAAATGTACTGTTGTGTTTCTTGAGCGTGCGCAAGAACTTTAATATCGCGACCTGCAGAAAGGGATCCTGAACCCCTCCGATTTCATATTCAGCATTGTGGTCATTGGCAATATTACGATAAGCTTTGCTTATTTTTGGCACTAGTTCAACTAACTGCTGACAGTAGGATTCATCGATCTGCATTACGTTTTAGAGGAAGGCGAGACAGCTCAGCAATACTCCATGACTCTTCTCCTACAGGCAAGTTGAGATCTTTGGCAAAAATTCAGGAATATATTCAGGAACCCGCTTGACCAGTTTGATCGATGTGAGAATAGCTTTCTTTCTAATGTAGGCAGAAGTGTTGCTGATACACTGCATTAACTATGATTTACTTTTAGAACATCTTGATGTAGATCACGGGCCAACTCAGCAGTGCATATCTCACTCAGCACGCAGAGAGTCAAACTGACGATGTTGTTGTTCACCCCGTTGAGGTCGATTCTGATTCGGTTTGTAGCCATCATCAGCAACTCAGATTTTTAATGGAACAGCTGGGTCAGTCCTAACTATTTCTATGGGTACCCAGATAGCCGATACGCTTCTCAATAAGGGAGTTAGCTGTGATGAGTTTAAGGCACTCCATCTGTCCAAAGTTGGTTTCTTGGCCACTCATGTTGATGAACAGTAGTTTGGTGACGTTGCGAGGGCGCAGGGTCTCCTCATTTTTCTAACTAACCCTATAGTTACCCCGAAGGACTCACGGATGGCACTCATTTCCTTTTGGTACTCCGCCCTTTCCTAGGCGATGGTCTTGCAGTTGCGGATCTTGGTGATGAATTCGTGGAGTCTGATCATTCAAATTAATAAAGCAATGTCATAATATCGATCTATTTGTTGATTATCAGTGATGAGAATGTTTTTCTGCGCCAGGTTAAGGAATGTCCTCGTGGGTGAGATGATCAGCATGTCGGGTACGCTCGTACTCGAAGTTTTACTTGTGGTAGTTGGTCAAGTAATCTTGCCAAGTGGCTGGCTCAGTCTTTGCCACACCTGATACGAAATCTCTCAGCCAGTCGTTAACGAGAGTATTCTATTGAACAGCATCAATGTCCATGTCTGCAATGGGGGAAAGGTCTGCCTTTTTCTACTCTGTTTTGGTATACCTGCGCCAGTGTGTCTCAACTCCCTCCATGTGCCACTGATTCACCACTGCCACGATGTTCTTGCCCTTTATATTGTTCAATTCTCTGAAGATTCTTTTATCCCTCTGATCGACAAGAATTCGCTTCTGGTGTGGAGCAGCCTTACTGAGCAAAGCCACCAAGAAGTTGATGCGACTACGATCGATAGACTCAGCAAAGGCCTCTCCTCCTCTCACGTGCAGGGTATTGAAGAAATCATCTGATTGAGAAGTCCAGCTTGATGCAATTTGAAACATATTTCTGAAGCCCTTCCAAAGATAAGTGTGCGCATAGAGATCTGGCTAGAGCCTTAAGGCTTATATAGTGGGGATATCAAAGGTATGACCTCCAAATATTGTTTGGGCGTTGTTATTGGCGGCGTATTTGAGGGCCAAGTGAGTTTCAAGACCTGGTGTGAGGAGAGGGAAATCCTCAGGAAGTTCTAATTAGATGATGATATACGCAAGGAAGATTCGAAGAAGTAGCGCCAAACAAGATACCTCAATCTGAAGAGAATGCCTCTTAGATGATTCTAAAATTTGTAACTGGGTTCGGGGAAATCTTTGCTGGCAAGAGTAAACAGCTGTTGAGTTGGAACCTACCTTTATCTATGTGTACATCGACGTGCTGAGCGTAGTTCCACCAGTCCTGAGAGGCCTGAACGTAGACCGCATCTGGACGCACCGTTTCTAGAAGGAGACGGGTTCGATGCGCAAGAGTAGTGGAGGCGTTTGTGGTTCCGATGAGGTGAAGGGTTCGCTCTGTAGCGGGATCAGTGAGTGTGACGAGAGTATTAGTGAAGGGGCTGAAGCGATTGGCTACTCGATTGTAGACATTGCTGTCGAGGTTGGCCGAGCGTATGAATCGATGGATAACCTTCGTGCTGCTCATATTAAATAAAATATGCATGGCAAAGTATCAATTGGATTCATTCGAAACAACTGATCTTTCTATATGTGAATATTCTGACCAAAAATATCTATTTAATCATTTGTCGCGGTCCATCTTCTTGCCATTGATGCCGCTAATCATATAGATATCGTCCTTCTTCTTGTTTATGCTCGCCATTGTCTTTTTGAACACGTTGTCCTGAGTTTTTGTTGTAGCACCGTACAAGTTTAACTTCACGTCCAGGCGTAATTGGTGAATGGGAGGCAACGAATTCACCTAATCCTCAGTACTTTGCTGGTCTCCACGCTTTTTATGCTTTATTTTGCCACTCTTCTCCGGCGTATCATCGTGCTCAGTAGCCTTGTTGATGGAGTTAGAGTGAGGCATGCCAAAGATAGTGGACCTAAACTTTTCTTGGTTATAATTGAGAATGTCAGAAAAATATTCATGCTTGAGGGCTTATTTAGAAGTAATTCGTTCTGAAGGATCGTAGGCCAGTAACTTGTATAGTAAATCTATAAACTCTTTAGAAGCATTGGGCAATAGTTTTTCAAAGCCAATGCCCTTCTTCTGCGGGAAGTTGAATTAATTCTGGCTCATGTGAGTGGCTCTACTTTTAAAAAGCTCAATTAAGGCAGGTTTTGGTGTGCCTAGTACCTTGTTGATCTTATGTATTTGGTCAAGTTCGCCCTTTCCGTTAAACAAAGGATACTTAGCTATCATTTCAAAAAGAACACACCCATAGCCCCATATGTCCATTTTGGAATCGTAGTAACCATCAGTCATAAGGCACTCGGGGGCACGGTACCAGCGGGTGGAAATATACTCAGTATAGGGTTGTTTGGAGTAGATTCCTATCAATAACATAGTGCTTACCTTTACACGAGCCGAAGTCGGCCAACTTGATACTATCTCCGGAAATAAGCACATTTTCTGGCTTAATGTCTCGATGGAAGATGCCCTTGCCGTGTATGTAATCGATTGATTTCAGAAGCTGGTACATATAAACCTTGACCTTTTGGGGTGGCAGATTCTTATTGCGCACCAGGCACTCATATAGATTCTGTTCCATCAGTTCGAATACCAGTGCGAGTTTGCCTGCATGGAGAGAGATGTACCTGTGGGCTCATCGTAGAGAACTTCAATTAGTTTGATGATGTGTTCGTGAGGGGTTAACAGTTTCAAGGCTTGAATTTACTTGAGTTTTTTGACCTTTTCGATGGTCTCGTATTTCTTCTTCATACACTTGATAGCCACAAACTTGTGTGTCTTGATGGATTGGGCCATGAACACCTCAGAGAAAGTGCCTTCACCCTTCTTGGCTTCCAGACGATATTGATCCATTGAAAATAGTTTAAGAATAATTATATACCCTATTAGCCATGTAACTTCCATGAACAAAGCATGTGCGAAATCATGGAGGGCCACGATAAATATTCCATGAACTCAGATTGTGCGGCAAACAACTGATAATTTATTCTAGGTGAGGATGATGATATTTTAAATAAAGTTACACAATCAATATTTAAACTATGGCATCGCAAAATATTGTGACCGACCGCATTAAGTAGATGGCACACCCCATCAACGTACGTCAAACATGATCAAGCCCTCAAGGTCACTCTACCAACACCTCTCGCAGATTGTACCTCAACTCGCAACGTTCGAACATGATAAGATACCCCCAATTACCCATATGGAGATCATTTCAGAGTACGTTAAGAAATATCACTTCGCACCACAGTCACCTCTCAGCGAACATCAAGTAATCATCTCACCAGTTAGCTTAAACAATTTGTGAATAAGAAAATACAATATCCCGAGTGGCTGAGCCAGGAAGAGACACTACGATAATTTAGCAGCAAGAAGACCAACTAGAGAATTATCCATCATTTTTAGCTGCAGGCTGAAAGACTTTTTACAAAAGTGGGAATCGGGTTTGGACAAGAGCAGTCTCATAACATATATGCGGCCCTCAAGAGACTAGCAGAGACTAAAGACGCAACTCGTCTCCGATTTTGGGGGAGAATTTTAACTCGCAACAAGGATTACTACGTGATTGAGGGACAAACAAAACTTAGCAATGCAGGCTAAGCGAGTGGAGATATGTAAAAGGCAAAAGAAGGAGCAAACTACAACACGTACTGGGTGGCTCACGATATTTGTACTTTTGTCGGCTATTTAGTGAGTTAAGGATGGTACGAATTGCCTCTTGTCACCCCTCAGCAAATAACAATTGCTAAATTGATTAAATACACTTTCACTGGATAACTCAATGCCGAAATCGTATCAAGTCCACCTTTTCCAGGACAAGAAAAGCATTTACTGAAGGCACAGATAGTGAGGATCACCCATAACTGTTAAATAGCACCAAAAGGATTATACTCTTCTCTCGAGGACAATCCAGATTAAATTGACTACTCGGAGGAGTTTAAAATGCCAGACTTTTCAGAACTGGCAAACTTAGAGAATTGGGTGCACATCAATCCTTATATTCTCAAGGTATGTTGCTTGGCATTCAGATGGGGAGGGCTAACTACTATGTTGATCCAAAGGTCTCTGAATAGCAAAAGGAGGAACAACTTGCCAAACTGGCAGAAACTGATCCAAAGATTGAAAGATTAAAACCCATCAATGAAGACAAAGGCAAAATATATTATTATTCAGGTCTTTAAAAATTTGGAATCGAGGGTTGTTGGTCGACCAGAACCTTTGGTAGTACCCAACTCTTTAATAATGTCGGCAAAGATTAGGGAACTTCGAGCTGCTACGCAGTTTCGACTCTCAAGAATCCTCATTGGCCTGGATGGACAACTGTAGCATCAAATAAAGAATTTGCCTCAATCTACATTGGTGATGGCGTCAAATCGTCGCAGCCTTCCTTTCATCCCTTGGGCCCCGAAGACATCAGTCTTGAAGGCTAGGACTACGACTAATTTGGCGAGCCCAATCCCAAAGATCCTCCAGATGAGATTGAGCCCGACTCTGATGACGAAAATAAGAAGCCTGAAGAATGAGTTCTTCCTCTCTGATTCAGAAAAGGTGAATAAATATAATTTCCTGAAGATATATATAATAATCGAGACATGCTCATCAACAAAACCATACTAAAGATAGGGTTTTCTTACAGAGGAGCATCCTTGTCAGTCAATAGCAGCTTTCTCAAGGGAATTCACTATGGATTTACCCAGAAGAGTGAACTAGAAAAATTAGCCAAGAGGAAAGGAGGAGTGTAATAGATCATTCCATAAATTAATAAACCGCATAGCCCCGACGGCGGCATCTACTCAGTAGAAAGAGTAATTCCTCGCGAGTAGGTGGGTAGTTAGCTGAAAGGCAGGCTGGAGGATCTTCGTAAGAGGCATGAGCTGCTGCGAGTGGCTCTAGCTTAAAAGATTGATCTTCCATATTCCCTATGCGGAATTAATCGCAAGACCTACCATGAATCATTCGGTTACATGCCGGACAGAGTTATGAGCTATTACCGCATCCATCACACGACGATCACCGACTACCTTCTTAAAATATACAAAGCTAGTCTATATGCAGTCGCGGATCGAAACTAATCATTCATGAATGAATACTGGTAGGAGGGTCTAAAGTCAAAAGTGCTCACCGCTTTAAATAATCCCAAGAATAAGGGATACAACCTGAAAGTAACCGAAGAGAAAAATTTCCTAAACTAGATGAAAGAAAGCTGTCAGATCGTGGACGCAGTGATGGTGCGAGGTCTTTCTATGAACAGAAACTAAAATGAAGCCCCTTCTAACTATCACAGATACGAAGAAGACAAATAATTTGGACTAGTGACATATACTCCTCTGTACCTGACTCAAGACAACTAAAAGTTTAACAACCCTGATACTAACAAGACAATATACGAGGGATATGAAAAGATGGTGCTGAGAGTACTTCTGTTAGTTAAAACCCCACTAAGATTTGCTGTACCAGAACTGCCTGTACCTTAGGAGTTAAACACGTACGAGCATCTGGTGGTCTTTTAAAATCAGATGGTGGCTCCCCCTCATCTGTAGTCCAGATATAAGCTGTAAACGCTGGTGGAGTGGCTGGGCAAATACAGTTTCGGTCCCTGGCGACTGATTGACTTGGACAACTTCATGAAAGGCAACAGTCTCTTCCGCAACCACAAGACTGACTAGTAAATCTAGCCTATTTTCCGAAACTCCATCCTGGATAAGTCATACTACTGTAACATCCGCGATATTTGATAATTCTCATATAATTATTAGCCCTTTCGATATTACGATGTGTACTGCCTGCTTTATTGGAATAACGATTGGCAAATCACTAAATCATCACTATTGGCAGATATATTTCCACCCCTATAATCATTATTACAAAATATAAAGGAATATGAAACAAGCTATTTTTGGATAGCGAGGATGACGATTTGAGAAGTTTGCACTACGTTAATTGTAAAAATCATGCGAACGACAATCGAATCCCAAAACATCTAATCTTTGCAAAACGTTCCACATTCAAATCCGGCCTCAGATAACACTGGTTTGTCCGACAGGTGAGCTTCTCCTGGTGGAAGAGATGGTTGCTTACAAATTTTACTTATTTTTTGGTTAGATGCCGATTAAAATGATTAGATTGGATTATAAATCGGAGCATTGCAAATTTAAGAAGCTATAAACATTAATTACATTATACCAGAACCATGCAGAATTGCCTTATCTCACTCTAATTGACGCATATACGCTCCTTTGATGCAAAATCAGAGACTTCTACGGAGGGAGAGGAGAATTAGTTTAGACAGGATGTGACTGCTCATTAGCAGGAATTTGCAGCTTATCGTGGAGGATCCTCGAAAGCCAAGAGTTCTTTGTGCAAGAACTTCATGGAGAAGGGGTACTGCCCTTACGGAGGAAAGTGCCAATTTGCCCATGGGCCTCAAGAGTTAAAGATTAACATGGAACATAACAAATCCTACAAGACCAAAGGATGCCATGCCTTCGCAAAGAAAGGATACTGCTGCTACGGGGAAAGATGCAACTTCATCCACTCCCGACAAGCATAAGACCTCGATCTCCGAACCAAATGGTCCCGCATCTATTGCAACCACAGACAGACGTTCAGGTCGATGGGAGAGCAGGATGGCTCAAAATTATTACAACTACTGAATCTGTGACGAGTCTAAGACAGTCCTCATTAATTCATTTATATTGTTTTGCTATCTGTAATATTATCATACATGCAAACGACTTCATTTAGTGACAATCGATTAATCTACAAATTCATAATTCGAATTTAGCTCCGAACCATTGCTGCTCGAGAATAGGTTAATCATTGTAATTTTGGGACAATAGATGCCAAATCAAAAATAAATCAAGTGAAAGAGTGATAGGCCGATACTGATCTACTCTTGGCCTCACCTTCCTTCGTCTTAGTCTTGCGGAGTTGGTCCATGAGCCTAGGGAAATTCATTTTGGTCGCGTGTTTCGAACTCTTCTGAGTGAGCATAAACTCATCAATCTTCTTAATCATGTCAAAGTTTTTATGAAATACTTTCCCCTAGTCAACAATGCTTTTGGCCATTTTTCGCCCGAAATCTTTCTCTTGCTTGACTAAATAGCCAATCTTCATCTTGAGCATATCGATATTGTTGTCTTCTGCAGTTAATAACTCTGCTAAAGAGTCTGTCTAATCCTCCCCCTGTGTTCTTATCATTGCATTCGGCTGCGCTAGCTGCGCAGTGATGAACGGAGACTAGTGTTCTTGCTCTTCCTCAGGTTTTTGCTGTTTTTTCATGGAGTAGAAGATATCAACGATTTCCTTAGATGTATCCTGAACTATCCCCACCAAGTTCACCTTCTTATATTTGCCGTTGATGATGACTTTAGATATCTTGGCTCTTAGCTCCTTGTCTTTTTCACTCGCCTCGCTGAAGTAGGTGATGTTGCTCCATAATTTCCGGCCATCCTCGAAGTTGATTAAAAACTCAGCGATGTTAGCGTGTGGACACTTCAGAGCATTGCAAAGTATCTTACCGGATCCATTAGACTGAAGTTCCACATATACCGGAGCGTTACAGCATTTAGTAAAGGGTATAGTTTCCGAATCTACTTAGTAAATAGTATACCAGAAAAGAATATATAGAAGCTATTGGTGATGGTGTTCTCTCCAATAAGGATGTTGAAAATGTAGAAAGAAATCTCGTTGAACAGATTAGACACAATTTGGAAGATGAGAGGGGTGCGGTCGTCGCTCGGAGGAAGAGCGCGCACGTCCGCAGGGAAGATAAATTCCTTTAGGACGTTACGCATTGTTGCTGTATTGACAGATACCTACTTTTTTTGAAGTAGATTGCAGGGAACACGCCGGACTCCATCAGCACAATTTACTCACCCCGCTTTATTGATGGGATGACCTTGTTGCGCATTTTACGGCTGACGTTGACCTTGCTTTTCGGTAGCTAAGTGAAGAGGTATTTACAATTTCGATCTCCCTTGATATTTAGAATTATCTGCTCTTCTCTCGACTGGACGAGATCTCGCCTGCGACTCTCCCTCTGACTAAACTTCCTAGTCCTTCGGAGCTGGTCTTTTCCTGTCTGTATAGGGGATGAAGTACTTGGCTACTTTGGAGTGGATGGTTGTCTGAATGTAACTGGTCATCCTTATAATATTAATCTTATTGTTTGCTATAATTCGTAAAGAATACCTGAAATCACAACTAAATGAAGAGACTGCCCATCTGACCAATTCATCGCCGACTTCATTATCAAATGCAGCAATTTACTATGTAAGTTGCAAAATTGCAAAATTGATCGAAATAACTATATAACAGAGAAATGATTTGTAAAAATTGGCTCATGTAATGTTATAAATTATATTTGATCCATATCAAGGCTTATTAGCGTCCATTTTGTTGAGATTAGTTTGGGATTCTCCTCGAGACTGTGGGTTCAGATTGATCTCAACTCCCTCTCGATTAGGGTCTAACTCAGTGAATATGTTTTTATTATGGGATCCTGGAGGTTATATGTTTGCGTTGCTCAGGATTATATTGCCGATGGAGTTAAAGTTGTTCACAGAACGTAGGATGTTGATGACTTATTTTTCAGTAAGAGGGTCGTTCTACTCTCCGTGGATGGCATAATCGAGTCCTTCATGTTCGACCTCCTCTGAGACTCTCGGCTATATTAAGCGAGAGAGCAAGAAATAGAGGATAAATGTCATTGTGAAGGCGTAGGCGGCGCATACTACTGTCCCCAGCAAGTTGACTCCAACTTGACGACCATAGCCATAGAATCCACCATTATAGCTATTACCTGAGTCTCCAGTGGCAAATAATCCTGTAGAAAATCCTCCCCACACTGCGCTAACTCCGTGACAACCGAAGACGTCGAGAGTATCAGACAATTAATCGAAATATTTAGTCTTGAAGTGGCAGAATAGATACGAAAATACTCCAGATAAAGCTCCAATTATTATGGAAGCCCAAAGAGCTACATAGCCAGCTGCGGGAGTAATACCCACCAACCCACAGACTGATCCACAGCACCAGCCTACTATGCTTGGCTTGTCTGTAAAAAGATATTGAATTCCTGCCCAAGCAAGACCTCCAGCACAGGCTGCAATATGACTGTTTGCTATAGCCGTAGCTGCTAATTGATTGGCTGCCAACGCAGAGCCTCCATTAAAGCCAAACCATCCGACCCATAGAATGGCTGTTCCGATGAGCGTTAAAGAAATACTTGCTGAATTTTGCTTACTGATTTTGCGGGTATCTCCTAATCCCAGATATATAGCTGAGGCCAATCCTGCAAAGCCAGACGGAATATGAATGACATCACCTCCTGCGAAATCGAGAACCCCCATACTGTAGAGCCAGCCATTGTGGTTCCAAACCCAATAGGCTATGGGGGAGTAAACTATGAGCTAGAATCCAATCGTAAGAATAATGAGGAAAGACAGTCTAATGCGGCCAATCAATGAGCCAATGAAGATGGCAGGTGTGATTGCTGCGAACATGGTCTCGAAGAAGAAGAAGGATGTCATTGGAACGGTACTTGCATAAGCATTAACACCAACATAGGTTGAAATATTTCTCAGACCGCAGAAGAAGCAGTCTCCAATAAATCCATTTGCACCAGAGACGTTTCCAAAGGCGAGGGAAAAGCCTACAAGGGCCCATGTGAGACTAGCCACGCAGAACACCAACATGCAATAGGCGATGGTGCTGAGTAAATTCTTTTTGTTAACCATCCCCCCATAGAAGAATCCGACGCCCGGAGTCATGAACATGACTAAGCAGCCAGTTACCATTACCCAAGCATTGTCGCCAGAGTCAATCGTAGCCATGAATATCTATTCAAATTTATTTAATATATCAATAAATTTCTCAAATCAGTTGTATATGGCAAACTCAGATTCAGTAAAACTAATCGTTCTTTTGGGAAATAGTTAAAGAGAAAAGGTTGGTACTCGAAGAAGCTGTGTTTTGAGACTATTGTTGGCAAGCAATGATTTTTAATTGTGTTCAACTGATCGATATTAAAGTTGAATAACCACAAAGCTGTCTAAATTAGACGACGATTCATATTTAGCCATTTCACTCTTACCTGTGATATATTTGTGAAACTGAACCACTTTTTCCACTGATCCATCAACACAATAAAATTAATCTCTTTTAAAACGTAAAGAGAATCCGTTTGGGATCTGGAGGAGGCGTGGCGACGAGTGAAGGAGCAAAAATAAACAATTTATAAAATGCAAGCTGATGTTGAATTATCCACCTTAAAATAAAATGTTAATCATCACTAATATAGTCGCTGCAAAAAACTCACGTCGGATTTGACGTGTCTCCACAGCATGTTGTTGTTGTACCTATTAATCTCGAACAACCTCTTGTAAGAATCCGCGTTTGACTTGGTTGGGAATATTTTTTAGAAATGACCCAGACGAGATAGCTACTACTACGACTCGAACAGCACCAGCCAATCTTCGGGGCTTAAAATCTATAGACAACTGCCGTAATTCAACTGATCGAGGTTGTTTATGTTTTTCGAATAGAAACGCTTGTCCTGGTTGCCATAGTTAAATAGCCGTTCTTTTTCCTTTTTCTTGAGCTGCTGGAGACTCTTCTTGGAGTTATACTCGATTCCGATAATATTTAGGATATCAGTGAGTAGAGTGTGCTTGATTTTCCTGTCCATGGGGGAAGACGAACTGAGAGAAGGACAGACATTGACCTCCATGAGCCACGGTTTGAGTTTATCATCAATCAGAATATCGAAGCCATAGAGTTCAAATCCGCAGTTCCTCTTCTCTTGGGTCTTGGAGTGAATGTCCAACATAACTGGTTCGGCGCTGATGCATGTCTTGATAATAACGTCCTTAATCTCGTCAAAAAGCTGCATAATATTAAATATACTTTCTATGAGTTTATCCCATTGGCTTCGTAATATTTTCTCAGGGCTGTCAGCGACCATTTAGACCCTTCCCCATCTCGGTCCTCCTTACTGTTCTTGACAAACTTTTTTGAATGTTTATTGACGCTAAAATTGGTTAAGTGGATAAACCTCTTCTTGACGTCTTTAGATTTGGCGTTATACTAATAAGTGGCGAAGCGAGTGAGCCCCTCTCTAAACATATAAATTCTCAGCGGGTCGTAACTGGTGACTAATATGTATATCCTAAGGTCGTATTTGAACCCATTTATTAGATGGGGATTGTAAATGTATTCGGAGACCAACATATCCTTTTTGCTCTTGACAGTCGTATCCTTGGTAACCATTTTAATTCCCCGTCCGCATGCTTGGTTGGTCGGTTTCATGATCCACAGCCGTGACTTTTCTGCACTCTCCCTCGCCATTTCAAATCTGTCATAATCCGCTGGAAAGATATAGGTGATGGGTACAAAATTGTACGCTTCGGGATGACTTCTCCTTTGCTTATTCAAATTCTTCCACATATAGTCTTTCCGCCCAAGATGCCAACACCCCGGGAAATGGTTCATCTTTTGGAACTTAGTCATGTTTTCCAAAGCCTTTAAATGAGTACCGCTGATGTCAAAGTAGACCGCCCACTCACTGTCTTCGTCAGTTTTCTGGAAGCCATTAAACTACAGTGAATTGACGATGCATTTGTATTCTGAGCCCGATATTTTATAGAAAAGTTGTATCTTTTCAAGACAGATTACTCTATCTTATTCGATATTATCGATGCCACAGCATTTGGGATATTTGAAGAAGACAGTCGATGGCCTGTCTTCGAATATGCTCTTCAGTAGATATATCTTGTTGCCTTTCTTCGTCTACGTCATGTCTTCGCTATCAAGATCAGCGCTTTCGTTGAGAGGTTAATTCTCCATCCACAGGCTGTTGAGTGTCCGCTTGCTATCGCTCTTGCCGAGTCGAGGTCTGGCGTTCATGCATTTGCTTTTGATCAGCTACAATTTGGAGTTCATCTTGATGATCTCCTCCTTACTCAGGATTTTCTTCTTGTCCTGAATTATCGAGGAGGAGAAAGGTTTTAGAGACTTTCGGGTGGTTTGTCCGTCTTTAGTCTTGACTGGACTGATTCTAATTTGGTTAACCTTCTGTGGAAAGACACTGTTGTTTCCTTCGGATCTGCGGTAATTGACTTCGACTTGCATGCGTTCGATAATAAATTTATACTGTACATTTCGACCTTAGGATCAGCAAAATAATATACCGAGATGATATGTTGTGAAAAAGACTATTATAAATTTAATTGGTTGCAGTAGCTTAAGGGTTATCAATATGTGTATGCTCTTGTTCACATTTTAAAATAACTTAAATTGTTAATAGTATATACCTCAGGATCAGAGTTAAAATGGAAAACGGGAGAAGAGGATGGCAATAGATCGTAAATGCAGTGCTATTTAGGAAGATGACCGACTACTCAAAATTATTCGAAAGTTTGGCACGAGAAATTGGAGTCTAATCGCATAGAAACTGTCCATGAACACTAACTTCGAAAGGACGGGTAAACAGTGCCGAGAGAGGTATGTAGACTGTAATTCAGGTGGTATAACCATCTCAACCCTTAAATAGACAACAAACCGTGGAGTGACAAGGACGATGAAGTACTATTTGAGGCCCACCGACGCATCGGCAGCAAGTGGAAGGAGATTTCGAAATTGCTCAGCGGACGAACGGACAACTCCATCAAGAATCATTTTTACTCGACTGTGCGTCGATGTCTGAGGAGAATCAGTAAATTACACGGAGAAAGGAATAGCACCATCACTATGAAATCTATCAAGCCCAACGTGTTGTCCAAGATCGTGGAAAACACTGAACTCACGGACCTAATAGTTAAGTTCGGACGAGGACGGACTAAAAACGAGAATACCTCAAATTTGGGCATTGACGAGGCCATTGTTTTGAGGATACGAAACGAGCTGAACCGTATCAGTTTATAATATGATTAAAAATTGGCAAATGTACCGTAGCTTAGCAAAAAAATAGAGGAGGCACAAAATGGGAAACAAATCAGCGAGGGCGTTCAGGCCAGTAGTTTGAAAGATGATGGGAAGGAGAATGATAGGGTAGGGCGGCCTCATTAAAAACTGATCAGCTACTTTGAAGAGGAAACGCCCCGTCATCGACAAGAGCAGGAAGATATCATAGCCGAGACTCATCAGGACACTAAGAGTAAGGAAGAAAACCTGCCTGTCTCACAAACTAAACTGCTGTATCAAGTGGGCAGCAAAGAGGATCTGTAAAAACTAATAAAGGAGGAGTCAAATCATGAACGATCAGAGGGCAATGAGTGGGCCATCAACGAAGAGGCGTAGTCCAATAACTTCTTCGTCAGTCCATCCTGCGGACGTCTGTTTCCGGACGTGCGCTTAATTGCAAAGATGAGTCGGGCATCTTTATCTCCGACTCATTCACATAACGACGACCGCATTCGGTCGTTCGGAAGCCTGACTAATTTTTATCAGAACCAAAATTAAAAACTTTAGATCCACTTCGACCCGAACACCTATCTGATAGAATCGAATTAGTCGTGCAGTCAATCGGATAAAGATGGAAACTGATACTATTTTTGCATACATGATCATGCTCTTGCTATTTGGCTAATGACAGAGAAGGAAGGATTATTACTATTTATTACATATACAATTTGATGAGAAATCGTAATGGCAGGGATATACAGCCATGTTTGACTTAGAGGCAATGCCAATATCGAGGAAACGGTTTTACTGATATAATTTTTACCAAAAGAATCATATATTTTATGTCTAATTTATGTTTTGTTATCTTGCCTTTTCAGATGAATTACCTTATAGTCTAACTATGAAGCAATATTCTCATCTTCCCCAAGTATTATCAATAAACAGTAAAATCGTTGAATATTATTGATTTGGGATTTAATTTAAATATTTAACCTATAGTTTATATTCTATTATTGATGGACCGAAGACGCAGGGAAGCGGATCGATAAAATTACGTTACGGACTAAAATAGAAAGGCCACAATACAAACCATTGCGTTTAGCTGCGCCGTCCTACTCATGATTTTACTTGGCATTAAACTTGTCAACGTAGAGCGTACCAGCGATACCTACGAGCGCTTTTTTAGTCAAACCATGTAGAAGATTAAATCCATTTCGGCAGACGTGCTCACCATGGACCAAGTTATCAACCAGCAGAAGACTTAGAGCATCGAGCTGAAAACATAGTTATTCATGAGACTAAATAAGCGAGTTCGGATCTTGTAAAAATTGTTCTTTGCGGAGAATATTAACCCGGAAGACAACGCGGAAAGAAAGCCGAAAGAAGAAATGACCATTTTCTAGAGGATTAAAGAACTGGAGGATATCGTGCGATAGCAGACAGCCATTCTTGAGTTTTTGGAAAACAACGCAAAGGAGATTGTGAGACAGGAGAAGATTTAAAAATTCAACTAAATTGCCAAGAGCGACTACTTTAAGCCATAAAAGAGGAGGAATCCCTGGATACTCGAGCGGAATAACATCAAGACGCCCTTTATGGATACCATGGAGCTGAAAAAGATAGATGAGGAACTCAAAAAGGAGGCCGATCGACTCGAACCCATCTATCACATGAGTTAATATACGACAGAACTGCCTTTTTGTATTGTGGTTCCCTCGTATAACAATGCCAAGAACTTTCGATACGAATTCAATCTGCAATCCATCTTCAACCAGGACTACGATAATTACCGAGTTGTTATCGTGGATGACGCATCAACTGACAACACAAGCGCTCTGATTCGCCATTTCATGAAGAGAAACAAGAAATATGAAAATAAAGTTGTACTTGTCACCAACAAAAAGCAAATGACTGCAGTTCCCAATATTCATATGGCCATCACCAAACATTGCTAACCCAATTAAATCGGATACTTCGTTGATGGTGATGACGAACTCGTTGGAAGAAAAGTATTTAAAGTATTTAATGCTATTTATCAAAGCAAAAAGCCAGCTGTAGCATACTCAATTTCGTTATAATACTGGGTCTACGATAACTTTGTCAAGGATGGATGGTCAGCGATTTACACTGACGAATAAAAGGCACTAAATAAATATAGAGATGTTCCCCAAAAAATATCGCATCTCCGTTCGTTCAGAATTGATCTTTACCTGTAGATAAAAGAAAGAGATCTTAAGGACATAAATGGGGACTGGTTTAAATCAACCTACGATGAAGTCATTTGTCTGCCGATGTTGGAAATGTCCTGCGGAAACATTGTGTATATTGATGACTACTTTTATCTGTATGTGTACGGGACAGGATTCAATGACAGACTAATTGACTCTACTCTTCAGTGGAGTATCGCTAACTACGTCAAAACCAAAATGCCAAAGTATAGTTGCAACAAAAAATATGGAACGCCTCTGCCCCTACCAGCAAAGTCAGTAACTAAAAAAGAATAGAAAAAGGAAGAGAAGAAAGAGTAAAAAAAGAAGGATAAGTGATTCTGTTGGATACAATTTATTTTAAACTGAATATTGAGTTAGTAGTGTTGATTTCACTATTTTGGGGAGAGGCATTTTGAAAGGCAATTGATATGATGGATAATATACTAGCAATTGTTAAATCGCTAATTATTTAGGAATGATAAAGCATAAAGTTGGAGATTTGGTATGGGCTCCATTTTAAGAATCCAAATGGCCTGGCAAAATTATTAACATTGATGTGATGGCGGATGTCAAGCTGTTTCGAACCAAACTCATCATCAAAGTATCACCCGCCTTGTTGCTGCCTTACGATTCAAAAGATGTTACACCATGTACTGAAACAGGAAGTAACAAAACTTTGATTGTTGCTATAAAGATGGCGGATAAGATAAAAAATGAAGGGATAGACCACAGCATTAATTTAGCACAAGCGCTGCCTTTAGTAAAGGAAGAAGAAGAGAATAATAAATGCAAGGAGGAAGAAGAGGAGGAGGCAAGAGAAAGCGCCCTGCCCAGATCTTAATCGGTTGCCTCTTTTCTCCTCACTCTCGATTAAAAAATACTGCTGTAAGAATGTCGATAGAATACAACCTCTTTTCTGACCTTTTTCAATACTACCACCAATGCCCAATAAAGAATAGTGAAAACACCTAAAATGGTGATGACCTTTTTCTTTGAGAACTATTTAAATGATTTATTAGATGAGACTTACAAAGGAGATAGGATGACTCTCCATCGAAAAATAGCAAATATCCTGAGTTACCACGTCATTGATCTCTCCGTGATCCTTAGAACGCATGTCCAGAAGCTAATGCTGATAATCATTAATCAATACAAGAAAGGAGGCGACAAAATGATGGAAAAAACAATCAACTCTCTGATGACTCTACAGGCATAAATCGAGCAGGAACTAAGCAATCACCTCTAAAACTACACCAACATTGCTCTGGTGATGAAACCAATTTACGAGCTGTGCTCATGATCTGTATCTGTCATGTCCTGCTGTGCATCCGATGTGTGTATTCAAATACTGATCAAAATAATAAGACTATCATACATTAATCGAGTTATTCTTTACTTCATATTTACGAAATTAGAAGAAATGCCTTCTCTCACTCACTCCTCAGCCAAATTGCTGCCTCGACCAGCATTTTTCTACCGCTCTGATCAGATCAGATTTAGATAGTTTTCAGCAATACCTCTCAAGAAACATGTTCATACGCAGATTACAGTAGACCCCAATCCATGGATGTCTCTCAAGGACCACGATATGAAACAATTAATTGAGCGACTAGACGATAAGCCAGAACAATTATATGCGGCCATCCAAGAGCGTGCAAAAGGAAGAAACAAATTTAAATTACTCAAATAACACTCCTTCTCTAAATAAAATGAGACTCTGCTGGCATCATTGGATCGCAGAAAGCAAAACTACTAAAAGTAGTTTCGGACTCTGCTTGACCACAGAAAAACATCAACGATAGATATCCTGTTACCGCGATTATAGTCGATCAAATATGTGTTCCATGACAGACTACACAAACTGAAATTAAAAGACAAAGAGTCTTCCTGATGTTTATTACTATTTGTATTGAGTCTATACTTTAAGTCATCCATTCATTTATATTAAATCAATTATTCATCCTGTCCCTTGGTATCTGCCTTGACGCTTTTCATTTTCGTATATATCAATTTTAAAAATATGATTGATAGTACAGATCAAGATATCGTAGATATTGTTATATTGAGTTTCATACACACATGCAAGCTATACCGACTCTCAACGCCAAGAACTTTGAACAGCTCAGCAAAATCATAGAAAATAATCAAATAGAAGTCAGTCTCGTGGAGGAAATGATGAAGAGAGAACTAGAGCGTAACAGACTTGCCTATGCCTATCCTTCAAATTTAAAAATGGCTCAAGTCCATCGCCAAGCAACACAATTTGGGTTTAGAAAGGATCTAAAGGGTGAAATTCCAGAGGTGTGCCCATGCTGCAATATCCGAACAGACTCCGAGCCTATTTCTCTCTGCTATGGTCCAAGCTAATAATCTGCAGAACTTCAAGAAAACTACTAATAATTCCAATTACCTTAGGGAATTGCGGTGTTTCTCTCTTTTCTCAAGGCAGGAGTGTTTTATGTCTTTCTCCTGACTGCTTTTGCGGCCTATTATCTTTTCGATAATCTCTGCCAACTTTCAGACTTCGTGGCATCCTTAACTCTTACTTGCGATGAATCAGGATCCAGCTCTCCACTGGCCAGTGCCCTGTTTCTTGCATCGCTTGTTGTTGTCATAATTTTCTTTATTATCTTCCGTAAAATGAAAAACTCATGGCATCGTTTTATCATATCCCGTAGTCTAACTGAAGATAACTATACGATACTAATCAGTAACATTCCTGTCCTTGATTTTCCACGACCAGGAGAAAGCAAGAACAATGGATAGTTTTTTTATCGCAAACACTTGGAAGAGTACCTTGAAGGGAAAGTCAAAGCATGGGTGGAGGGTAATGATAGTTGGTAGCACTCTAAAGAGGGAAACTAACAGGATTATCTCTAGCTATTGAGTGGCAATGCAGGCGAACTCAAATCAAAAGATATCGTAAAGAGCATAACGCTGTGCTACAATTTAACCAGGCTGGAGATTATCGATGATACACGTACACAATTGATTGATGATCATGACCTCATGGAAGAGTAAGACAACCGGATGGTTGCCGAAGTTGAAGAAGGACACAGCGATGACCGATTTTCTTCAGTTCCCAAAAGAGTGGATTTCCTCAATGACTGCAGAGTAGTTCTCAATAAGCATTTCGCTTCTGACAACAGTTTCCTCTTCAACCTCACTCATTTCGTTGGCCACGCATTCGTCTCTTTCCAGTATCAGCACTACCGCAACTTTTTCCTTGAAGAATATCATCGCAACTCCAAAGCGTTTAAATACAACGGCAGCATCCTTAAAATAGATCCAGTTCCTCATCCTAGCGACGTTAACTGGAAGAATTTGCACGTTACTTGGTCTTAGAAAAAGAAATCCCACTTTAACACATTTTTTATGCTAGCCTTTGTCCTCGCTGTCTAATTCATCCTTCTGTTCGGACTGAACTTTGTGTTATACAACAAAAATTCAATACTGGACGCTCAATTCACTGAAACTCCTTAGGTCTTCCTAGTAGCTGCCTCAGTTTTGATAGTAATGACCAATATGGGCATAAAGGCAGTGGCGTCCGTCATGGTTACTAATTAGCGGCATAAAACTCGAGTCAATGAAACCACTGCTTATATTACTTATTCGGTAGTGGCACAGTTCATAAGTGCAGCAATGCTGTTTCTGCTGAATCTTCTTCTGGGAAGCCTTTAGGAATTACATATATATGTTAACTATTTCGTAGTAATAAGTTCGGTTCTATAGCTGTTATATCAATTAATACAGCCTGTTTGGGTCGGAAGAGAAATAAGACGCTGGTGGCGCTATCACAGCTGCGAGGAAGGAGAAAGCATCAATAAGTTTCAAAATAGACTGAATCTTGAGTTTTAATATCCCCAATACGTAATAGCTCAGAGATACTCATACTACCTATATAAGATCTATGTGGCAGTCTTTTATGTTCAACCCGGACCTTGGGCTTTACCCCTCACCTTGCTTACATTAGGAATCATGTATTGGCTTGACAAGCTTAATCTTTTTCGTCGCTCTTCCCTCTATTATTCTGGAAGTATATCTATTTCCAACCATGCTCTCAAACTGCTCCAAATATCCCTACTGATCTATGCCGCCTCGCTTTGCTATTTTGTCAGCAATAAAAGTGACTCCCTGGATATACTGGTTGCTGTAGGATTAGCCTTAACTTTGATTTATACGTTTTTTGTGCTGTTGGCTCCGGTCGGATTGGAGAGAGCTGTTTTTGGACGAGAGGCTGCTTCCAATAAGTTTGTATATGATGACTGCATGGGTGAAGGCCACTTTAGCGAGACCTATTGGAACTCTAACCCAGCCACCTTCTTAGTCGAGTAAAAAAGTGTGACTGGCAAAGAGACAGTGATCAACCCCGCTCTCTTGCGACGATATGCGGTACCTCCTGCTAATCCCTGATCTGAAATGATATGGCTAATAACATAAAATAACTGAACTGTTAACTATGAAAAGAGTAGACTTAACATTTTAGAGATCATGGATGGACTACCTCGATCAACTGTTTTTAATCTTATCCTCGTATTTATAAATTTATAATCTTTATTTGGTGGCCATGTACTCGAGTACTGTACAGAATGTGTTTTTCTTGGCAATTTGGACTTTTTATTATTAGTATTTGCGGCGACTTTGTTCAATTTGCTCAGAGATGTCTTGTTATTTTTTGGTTAATTCATCTCTCTTCTGGTGTAACTTATTCAGCTTTTACTTTAAGTTGGAAATGCTTTTTTCTCTATTTTTGGTTCTACCTTCTTCACTAAAATTGGATTCCCACTTGAAATCCTTACTGAAGCTGAAACTGATTTCTGGAGAGAGAGCGAGAGGTATTGCCTCTTTAATATTGTTGTTGGGGAGAGGTTTAGTTGGTTCCTCTTTCTGATTTTTATCTTACTTCCTGCCAGTGAAACAGCAAAACATTACAAAAATAGTACACATTCATTAATCATCGAACAATACTGATATTTCAAAGAGTAAAAGAAATTTAGAGATGTTATTATGAGATCATTTATTAGAATTGTAGTTCTTCGCCTTACCCAACTCCCTCAAAAAGGTCTATCGGGTGAAGGGTTGGATCTTTTTGTAGATCAAGTAGACGTCTCGGTTTCGAAGGTATTTTTCGTTCTGAAGAAGGATTCCCAATTAGCACACCAAGCCCTTCAATGAAATGCATCCTTTTTCTGTATGTCCTTCAAAACAAGTGAAAATATCATTGAGAGTTTACTACTCAAAGTTTTCCTTCAAATTGGTCCTCCAATATTTTTCCGCTGCATCGAAGGAGGTAACGATTTCGTTGGTGAGTTCTTCTAGCTTGACCATTCCAGTCCTATTATAAAACGGGTCGAACTCTTCGCTATCAAGAGTGATAATATCCTTATTTATTTTATATTTAATCTTCAAATTCTCTAAGATTTTGCCTTTGTCTTACTGTCTGACTTAATGCTTGAGAAAACGTAATTTTTAGAACAAATTAATTTGAACCTTAATCTTTGTGAGAAAATCTGCCCACTTGTAGTGTTGAGTGCCTCTTCCTTTGTTGTTTGGTCTAATAGCCTTCGTGGATGCATGGAGGGAAGCTGCAAATTTGGGTGTTTCCGATAAAGCATGCTGTATTTGAGGAGAGCAATGATTAGTGTTAACATCAATAGTCACCTTTTTGATATTTTTTATCTACTGGTCTATCTTTTCTCTTTTAAGCTGGTATTCATTCACTCGTTGTTAGTACGTGGCAGCATACTCGCTAATCGCACTTCCCCTCTTTCGGCTGAATATATTCTCCTTTTCCGATTTATTAAAGACTCCCAAAACAACTTTGCTTTTCTCAAAATTAGATACATATTTCTATGGAGTATTGACCTGTGAATATCCAATTTTGCTCGCTATTTTCGTATCGTACTTGCTGTATACATCTAATTGCTGAGAAGTCACTTATGTGAATGGTTTTGCATTTTATTTTTGAGTTGAGTAGGTGGAGCGATTTCTAATAATTTTCCCAGCATTCCTTTCCTTCCTCTCCTATTACTTTCCATCTTGGAAGAGGCTACTCTTTTCAAGAGTTCTTCTATATGGATTAGCATCAATGGAAGTCTTTCTACTTTGGTATGGTGCTTCTTGATTGTCTTAATAGCGTTGATAAATGGCTTAATTCCTTTGGAGAATGTTATAGCTCATTTTCCTCTATTGACTTTAATATTAAAACTAGTAAAAATAATTCGATAAAATAATTTATCAAATAAATAATTTTGTTATTCAGCTGCCCAGTTTCACATTAATTTCCTACTCATAAATATATTTATGCTCAATGCAGCTGTTCCGACGATTATCCTTGATAAATGACAATGTATCTATAAATAAATAATTCATGAAATAGAACTGATATTGTTTGCATCTATCGGAGATGATACAATGGAAATGAATCATAACACGAAGCAGATTATTTGATTTATCCAACAGATCCTCACAGTTGGAATTAAAAAATAAAAATAAATCAAATTAACCATAAACCAATAAGAATATCCATCAAGTCACTGGTCAATGAAGAAGGAAGGCGAAAATATTTTTTAATTGAGAATTTATTGGCAAATGATTTTATTTTTATTTTAAGAGTAAAGAATTTTTTATTTAAAAACATTGGACAATATTGGAAAGATATTTGAAAAAGATTATAATTTTTGCAAAAGCAGCCATCAAACAACTTTTATAAATTATTCTATTTTTTCGGAATTATTTATAATTATATCTTGTAAAATGATATAAGAAAATAGCTGATCATAAAATCCAATATTGGAGAGGCCATGTATAATAAAACAGCTCCTCAGTTGCATTTATCGGGACTTGTGGCTGCCAAAATAACTCCATGTTCATGTTGAACTCCACATTGTTGTAATCTTGGTTAATCACATCAATATTTTCTTTTTAGACGATATTATTTTATATTCCATTTTCAAGATTTTATTAAAATTTCAACCCATTGACATCTTTGGTCTCGTTTCTCATGCGCTTGTCCAGCAGTTTGCCGGTTTCTTTGAATGTTTTAATGATCAGCTTGGCCGTTGACAATTTGATATTTAATTTCTTAGCTGACCTTGATACGGGTTTGCCCTTCTAAATAACTTCTTAAACCAAACTAGTCCTTCTCTGAATAGTAATAATGGTACCTTGATGGATATTCTAGCATATTTCTTGTTAAGCTTATTCATATTTTCCTTCTGCGATTTAAATTAATTATAACTTAATCAACAGCTTTTAATTTCTACTGTTATTTTGTTATAAAGCTATGCTACTTGATCTAGAAATGGAAATATTCCTCATCATAACTGAAATCATCAAACAATAACCTACGCGGGAACATTTAATGCAAGTTCTCATCCTTTCAAAAAGGAGGTTGTGAATGCCGAGGAAGCGGAGGAAACTGATTTTATTCATAAGGATAACTTTAAAGATGAGGATTGTTTAGATATTCCACATTATCATTTGATGTCTAGAATTACAACTCTTGGATTGTTTGGCATTCCATATTTATTATTTGATCGTTCTCGCTTCTAAAAAAATATACATGGGACATATTGACAGCAAATTTATGGCTTTCCACCTCTATTTAAGTCCAATTCCGTCAAAAATATCCTGTTTGGACTTGCGAAATGCCGAAATAAATACTTGTAAAAAACACAATTTTTCTAAAGCTGATACAATATAATATTTAAATATTAAAAATAAAGGGAAAGCTATTTGCTGCCATCCTGACATGAGAATAACAATTCTTGCATTTATAAATTTTGGAGAATAGCCCTGAGCTCGAATTATCATTTAACAATTGATCAACATATATCTTATGGTAAAATCAATTGGATGCCTCATTAACGGTGTGGTCCTTAAGCCAAAGCACGACAATAGGCGGCTCGGGTAAATCACCTCCAAATAATTTATTAATTCTAGAATTATTGTGATATAATATAAATCAATTTCAGCATTAGTAAATAAAAATTTAAAACAGACGATTTTCCTGTCATATTTTGCTGTTTTGGATCAGTCTCAAGCTCAGTTAATTTTAGAGCTTTTCAGAATTTTTAGGTAACAAATTGACAGCCGTTTTCTATTTTTTAATTTTGATTTAAATTCTGTTTAAACTTAACTTCAGCAAGTTCTGTTAATATTAAGAATAGAATCAATTAAATCAATTAAATTAAGACAGCATCCACTGGAAGTCTCAAGACAGTCAAAGGAAGTATTTCCAGTTCTTAACAATGAAAATATTCCTGTTTTCGTCATTGATCCATCATGCGTCATGGATGCATTCCCCTGACAGTCAAAGTTTAAACATCAGGAGTAAAGTCAACAATTTTGATAGAAGTTGCGATAGGTGTGCAGATAAACAATATTTTTTTTTAGAAATTCTAAAGATGAAATATTTTCTCTGACTTATATCTTATAATATTAAAGGAAATTATAATTTTTTGATCAGATAATTAAAATTCATCTCCCCTTTGCTTTGCTTAAATAAAACCTTCCTCGCTAACGCTCATCAATATTATTTTACCTCTGATCAATATCTTCTCCAGGGGCTTTTATTGACAGCAAACAATCTATCAGAAAAAAATAGAATATAATAACGGCTAAAATAACTGGATAGGCATTGATCCATTTCAATCAATCCACCTACTAAAAAGAAAGCTTATTCTATAATTGTATATCGACAACAATCACAAAATTTCATACGATGAAAGATAGATTAAATAGACTATATTCAGATCAAAGTTTAAACTACTCAGATTGTCTCATCACGTCGACCTCTTCCGATACGCCTGTGATGCGCATGTTTTCAGTAGGGTAGTCGGACTCCTTAACAGTATTCACAATTTATGTGCTCTTTTATTTATTGATCAAAATTTAAGTTACTTCCAGCTACTCATCGTGGAAATTGCCTTTCCACAAAGTTTTAAACTAATTTCTTCGGAAACTATGCATAGAGACGATGAGGATAGTTATTGGCTCAGATATGATGGCAAAAGGCAAAGAGTGAACTGTTTCAAGATCAGCTATCATCCAAAAGATTGACCCTAAATAGAAAGATCCGAGCCCGATGATGAAGTAGATAAAAGTAGCTCTTGACTTATCGAATCTCCGAAGGTACGATATCACCAGCCCTGGAAACAAGATAGCTGAAATGGGCATCCAAGCACATTGCCTATATAACTAATGTGTTATGGAGGGCATGACTAAGATGATCGGACTCTGAAAGAGATTAATCGTCCAATTATTGTATGATACCTTGAATACAATGTGGACGAAGACTCCGACCATTATCTCCATTAAGAGGAGGGAACCCAGAAGAACCACTCCCACAGCCAGCGAACGAATCTTCAATAATTTCATTAGGGCAACGATCGTGCAGGTCGCCAGCACGTCGTTGATTATCCATTGACCGTTCAGCAGCCAGTATAGAGTAACCACCAAGATACCGACACAGCTTGAAATGATATCAATTATTCTGATATTCTTATAGACTTTTTTCAGATAATTTTTATTATGAGTGAGCCAAATGGTTTCAGAAACGCAGACGGTAACGCCCAACGCTCCTATAATGCTGCCAGTGATTTGTACGACGAAAGATGTGATCGATGAAAATTAATAAGCGAAGAATAATCCTACAAGAAATATTATGTTGAAGATGCCAATGAATTTATAGCTGATGTCGTAACCTATTCCACCGTAGGACCAAGCTGCACTGTACATGGAACTTAAAGTTAGCATCAGAGTGCAGAGCATTATAAGCAGTAGCAAACCCCACTCGAAAGGCTTGTAGAACGAGGAAGGATCGCAGTCAGTGAGGTATTACACTTCCCCAGCGGAGGTTTCGATTACAATCCAATTGACTTGGTGTGTTGAAGAGGAACTTGCGCATTAATTATTGATGGTGGCGATGCAGTTATTATCAGCACATGATATGGTTGAGGCAATCGGATGCCATTTCGAAGTAATGCTCTAAATTGTAATATTGGTAGTTTTGATTGTGTAGTTTTGAGTATTGGCGTCTGGGTATATATAGAGTTCAGGCATTCCGCAATCGAGCTCCCTATGATATTGATAAAAAGATTGGTTTCGCACTCCATCAGCAATCATGCTAATGGTAGATGTCTCACCCAGCAGAAGCATATTTTGAGAGTAAACAGCGATCAGCAACGCAGTGAGGATGATGGTTAGATTCATACCAGAATTTGGATTTATATATGATAATGGTAAGTATAATTATGCTATTATGAGCAAGACGAAACTCATAAAAGAGTTTATCAATTTGAGGTATAATTATTTACGGATTATTATTGAATCGGTAAAAGCGTGGGTGTTATACCCACACGAATATATCCAATCATGCATGGGTATGTGAGGGCATGGCTGATAGTCTGCTGAGGATGTATTGATAGTCATAGTTGCGGATGACAGTATTATAATCTATTTCCTCAAGGAAGCATCTTTATAAGTCGATGAGGTCCTTCTTGCTGATATTCATCACCTCCCGAAAGAAATCGAGGAGTCCTTCTATCTCCTAGTCGTAGTACAGTTTATAGGCAATCACGGTGGCCACACATAACACCCATGCGCTCTCCTCAAGTTTGACCTTACATCGTGCCGACAGGCAATATCTAATAAACAAGCATATGGACAGGTTAATAAGGAAAGGTTGCGGTGTCTAAAAGATCAATGCAACAGTTTATAGATTCATTTAAAGGTGAGGAATTTCTATGGATCTGATAGTTCTAAGAGATGACTCAGATATGATCTAGTCGCTTCCAAATTAACTCTATGGGTATTCCTCCTCCATAATAAATATCGATATCTTTTTGCTGTTCCCACGTGCTCTGCCCTGTCCATGCTCCCACTCCGCTTCCTACTTGCTCATGGTTTCGGCATCGAAACATATTTTCGATCCAAAGTTCATCTTCTTAAATGAGATCTGCTTTTCATTGTTGCCCTCTTTCATGATGCGCTCTGATTTACCATATTTGCTGAGATGAACCTTGATGTCTGCCTGGATGGCTTTATCACTAAGAAACTGCTGCAAGAAGGAAAGCACCTTCGAAAACAACTCGTTTTCCTCTTATTTCTTGAGGTCCAACTTCATGCTGTGCGCTTGGTATATCACCATATCGGCCTATTTTTACGGGGAGTAGCTGCTGAGCCCCATGTACTGTGTTATGATGCAAGAAGATTTGAGACCACCGAGGGTTTGATTATGCTCAATCATTGTGTTTTAATAATAGAAAACAAATAAATTTCATAGTTCAAATTTGGCAATATTGAAGATAGAATAAAACCCTTATGTAACACTGATCTTCTAATTCCATGAATAAAGAGGTCCTATAAGACTCTTTCACTATTGTCTTCATATTATAAATTACAAAAATCGATGAAGCAGTAAATCAGCAAGGAGGGAGCACCTATTTCTTAACTTGATAAGTTCTTGATAAATGATAATTATTTGCGTCTACCTTATATAAGATGTTCTATCCTTATCTATTCTATTAATATATTATAGTATCAAATAACTCGATTAGATTATACAATGGTGAAACATTTTAACGAGGAGTTGAGGAAGGATGAACTCATACAGGAAGGGAAATTGGCAGCAAAAGCAGAGGTTCTACGCAAATTAAGACGCAGAGATCTCGTGAGGGATACCAAGCGAAGCAGCATCAAGAGGAACATCGAGTACAAAGCCCCTAAAATGAATATTCTTGAGTATGTGGTGGCCAACAGCTAGAAAAAGCTGCCAAATAATTTCGATGAGACCGCCAAGGAAGTGCACTCATATCGAGTTGCCCTTGAGAACTCTCAGACAATCCTTAAACAGTTGGAGGACATGAAAATAAAAAATTAGAGACCGGCTGATTATTTGGTGGAAATGTACAAATCAGACAAGCAGATGTTCAAAGTGAGGAGATACCTCACATAAAAGGAATAGAAGATAAAGGAGAAGATGCAAGGCAAAGACTGGCAAAGCAAGACTCAACGCAGATAAAAGGCTAAGCGCAAGGCATAGCAGAAGCGTACCATGAAGAAAGACAAGTTAGCCGCCAAGCGTACCCAGTTCTCCAAGCCAAAGTTCGACAAGGTGAACGGTAAGAACAAAATAAGAAAATGATGTAGTAAATAGTCTATAATGTAATGGATACGTTTTAATAATGAGCGATGAATGGTATTGATACTAATTGAGTAAGGAATGATAAAATTAGTGAATCAATATTCAAATAATAATCTTGACTCATTTTAAAATAGAATATTATTTTTTAGAGAGACGGAGAAAATAGTATCGAGGAAAAGATGAATATCTGGCAAATACACTTCTCAATGGAAAGATCATTGATAGTTAGCAACTACAAATCAAGTTTAAATGTCGTTGTTTAAATATTTAAAGAAAATATTTATATTATCGACTATCTAATGCAAGAAGGAGAACTTCCCAAACCCATTAAAATCATCTTTAAACTTGTTCATGGCGCCTAAAGTAGAGTCGAAAACTATCCTTGGATTAGTATCACATGCTAAATCGCACAGATACTCACCATTGTGGGCTTCATCGTCGTCAACTGCCTGAGTTCGGCGTGGCAGGAGGTAGACTCCGCCTTTAATGAGAGTTACCTGGTAAAATTTACTCAATGTAGGACCTGATCGACTTAGCAGTGGCATGCTTCAGTTATGCAGTCATAGTATTGCTGCTAATAATTTTCTGTATTGAGTTCATCTTCTTTAAATAGTAAGGAACTCTACATCAGCACAAGAGTATCATAAATATTAATGGTATCGCATGCACAATACTTCTGCATTTAGTTGAACTATTCTATCAACTTTTCAGCCTCTATCTTTTTTGGGAGATCGCCCATTCGAATTTAAAAACCTAACCATTGGATTTTATACTCAACCCTGCAGGGGTTTTATTATTTATGGTGCAGTCTTTACTCTTTTGCCAGAAGCGACCTTATAAGCTACTTTCCTTTACAATTCCGCTTATACTGACTTTAGTGGCTCAGTCAATCGGTACATTAATCCTATTGGTGGTAACAATCATAGTGATCTATCAGGAAGTGCATAATCTGAATGTATTGATTCTAATATTCAGAAACTTTACTATGCAATTGTGATATTGACGTGCGCATGGACCTTACTGCAGCTCAGCTACAGCCCCTCAAACCAATTCATACTGAGCTTTGCCAATCTTTTGGCTATCATTGCTTGCTGTATTGGAATCTTCTTCTTCTACCCTCTTTCCGGAAATGGATCCCTTCTCTCGGAGGACAAAAAGCTATTAAACTACTATAAATGCCGGGCAAACTCTGAAAATAACGAGCGAAGTGATGCTAAAAAGGATATCAATTTAGAGGAGGAGCTTTGTCTATAGAGATATCTGGAGGAAATCGAACACAAGGAGCATGAATAACTCCACTCTCAGACACGCAGCCTGCCATTTTATGAGTGGAAAGCAGAACAAAAAAGCGATATTCTGTGGGAGAAGCTGGTCTGCGACAAGAAGAAGGATCCTTCTTTTGAGATGAGCCTGTGTTACTTCGAGGGTGGCATATTGCTGAAAAGAGGCGTAATGTTACTATTAAAGCAAATGGTGGACGAATTTGGTACGAACAACAGCTACAATATCTTTAAGAAATACGAGATGTATAAACTATCCCAGCAAATTTACAAAGACTACCAATCGAGTGCTCGCATCAACGAGTCTTCCCTCGACATATCCGATATCATCTAGATAGAGCGCAACTACAATCAGTTTTACATCATCATAGATCAGCTCATGGACCAGCTCGCTTTCTACTGGAGGGAACTCGCCTCTAACAATTTTTAAATTACCATGGAAGTCTAAGACATTCTGTAAACAATAGTGAATCTCCAGAGCCGCATGTAATCGATCGTAAATAACTTAAAGGAGTACAGGATTACCGAGGAGATGAAACTGTTTACCTTGGTCAATGGCTTGATCAATAACTATCAAGTAAGCAATAGCGATTTACAACCATCGAAGAAGAGTGAGTTCAACAATAACTTTGAGTATATCATTATGGAGGGGCAGTGCATCCATAAAATGTCACTGAAACTACTACGCGCGCTCGAGTATGAACCCTCTGATCTAGAGGGGCATTCCGTAAGAAGCTTACTTCCCTCCAATTTCCACCTTTACCTTCATGGAGTGTATGAGGGATTTTTATAGAGAGGTGAGCACAGTCAATTCTTGCTGCCAGTTCTACATAGCAGCGGTTACTTGGTCCTAAAGCGATGCACAATCTATATGATCCCTTCCACTAACATAACCATTAAGTATCTGTTATCCTTTGATAATGTTTAGCAGCCAAATCAACTATATCTCCTTTACAACACCACGCGCCAACGAATATAACTATTCAACGACCTATTCAGAGAGTTTTTGGGTATGAAGGTAAATTACTTCCAGAAACTGGCGCAAAGAGAACTCTCCTTCTTTCCAAATGATCTTTTTCAATGCGATCTCTTATAGGGAGACTTAAAAATGCTTAGAAATAACGAGGCATTAAAAATGAAGGTGTCCTATGGTGACTTCTATCACAAAAGTAATTGTCGCTATAATTATAATGATGAAGTAACATTGCAATTTATACAATCATATTCTTTTGATGGTCACGAGTATTCGATCATCAATGTGCAAAGCGAAAGCTTTCGACAGAATAAGATTGATACCGATATCAAAATTGCAGCCACTCACAGCTTCACGAAATAACGTAATATGCACGAGGAATATGCTAATTAAACATTTTTTTGCCGGATTGAGAACCCTTATAAATCCAAGATCGTTGAGAAGATGAGTCATATCCGTAAGCGAGGATACCGTAGCTCTTATTATCAGATATCGCTGCTGAAAGTCCTCTTGTATTCTTTAGTGATGGTCAACATCGTGATATTTAAGTATTTCAGTGCCATTCAACAAAGTGAAATGTCTAGTCTAATAAGTACCATGCATGACCTTAATAATTAATATGTGCACCTACTGAGGTTATTCTCCAATTGCTATAGCAATAAATTGTTTACATAAAATATTGCCATCACCAAGCAATACATTGGGTCGAGCTTCTATGCGATTTCACCGCCGGATGCTATTTTGTCAGGTTTGATCATGAACCTCACAGGTTATTATAACAGTTAGAACGATTTCGACTCTGAAGAATTGATGAAGACTTACCTACTGTACAAGGCAATTAGTGGGCACAGACAGATGAGCTATATTATTAATTTCGGTAATTTTGAGATATAAACCAATACTCTCCTCACCACCTTCTATGACTTCATAATACAGGTCGAACAAGGATTTTCAGACGGATCCGTCGTGCCATTTTTAGTCAAGAATTACAACAGTGTCATATCAATTATGCCCACCTATGAACAATACTTAAGTTTCAATACTGACTTTATGAATTCTTATCAATACATCAACATAGCGGCATGCGTATATGTTGTAGTCATGTCCCTGCTCATCATCTTTGGATTCACTGTCACTTATCGCATGGTCAGACTGCATATACAAATCAGATCGCTCTATAACTTCATCGAACGGCCTGAAATTATTAAAGTTATGAAGATCCTCGATCGTATTAGGGATAATATTGGCTAAATACGAGTTTCTGATTAGAAACGTGAATCCAAAGACAACTATGAGGATCTTTTTAAAAAGACTAGGGTGCGGTCTGCTCCAGCTCACAATCACTCAATATAACTAGAGGATGCTGCCAGACAGTAAAAAGAAATGCCGAATAAGCCAAACTGCAAGAACGACTTTTAAACAACTTTCAAATTGATACTATTCTGCCCGATGTTGGCCATATTTACAATAGGAGTCATCTACTTTGAGTATACAAACAATGTAAGCGATCAGTTAGACTTTTAAAGCATAACAAGTCTGCAACAAAAATTTCAAGTTGATCAGATGTGGATCGAGCGCAGCTACATCGATCTGTTGCAGCCAACCTATTATGGAGAATACTACGGCAGCTACTCAAATCCATATGAGAATAACACCATTTTGAAAAACCACTTCTCATCTCCAACTCTTCCAGATGTTTTCCAAAGCGATGTGGATAAATAATAAAGTTTATGCCAGTCGATCTATACGAGCTCCATTACCATCCCAATCTTCAACATAAACATTTCCAATTGTTCAGGTATCGAGTCCGGGGTATTGATGCAGGGGTATAGTGAAAGTTTGGAGTTATATCAGTCCTATATTAGGAAAGAGGTCAAGATGGGATATCGTACCTATTTGGCAAATAAGGTGAAAGGCGCTATCAATCAACTGTCAGTCATCATATATGCGCGTGAACTGTTGAGGAGCTACTTGGATGTGAGGCTGACCAATTTTATGACCAATTTGCAGATCTATGCTCAGGAGTCTGAAAGTAGCGACACCCAGATCGCCATCTATACTTTCTGCCTATCCTTAGTGATACTAGTTGCTCTGGTGGTCAACATTATAAAAATTCGTCGCAAAATGAATATAGTAATTCAATTGATATGTCTGATCCCCACTTCCGCCATGTACAAGATGAAGATGACTAATTTTATCCGGAAAGAAAGCATCCTCGACGAAATTGACAAACTATGATTTCATTCTTTTATTTGTGGGATAGTAATACATATCCAGTTAATTACAGACAAGAATCACTTAATTGGATTTGCAACATATTTTGACCATTGTCAGAAAACAGAATATCTTTGGGTTAATGATATCCTTGGATTGATTGACTATGATCGAATTTAAAGGAGTGATTATTAGATCTTCAAATCCAAGAGATCATATATAATAAATACATTTCTCATGTCGAAAGCGACACTCAACCTCCTCTAGATTGAAGGATAACTTCTAAAGTCCGAGACATTTTTATTCAAAACCCTAAGGGAAGAGGCACTAGTACATTGCAATTTATTATAGAGAAGAGGCGCAAATTAAGATAATGATATTATTCATGCTATTGATATCCTCACAAACTAAACATACGAGTCGTACACTCAGAAAGGACTCAAAATGAACCAAAAATATCAAGTTAAGCTGAAGGCAATTTCAATTCTCACCTATTTTTATGGATCATCAGAGTACAGTCTAAATGTTCTAGCATCTAAGCTGTCACTGTCAAGCGAATAGTGCCTGAAAATGTTGATGGAACTTAGCATATCCAAACTCATCCTCGTTGCTATTGACTAAATTCATAATACGGTTATTATCCGTAAGAGCAGCATCCGAGAGCGAGAATCTCTATCTAAAATGGGTGCTGTGAACTAAAAGCTGAATCAAATGTACTATTGATATGATTAAGCAAGGATAAGAACTACAATATTGAAAGATATCTGAATGATTTGATCGAGACTACGCAGGGGAAAACTAAAAAATTAGAAAAGAGTTTTGAGTCTCCAATGTATGAGGGGATGATCTCCAATTTGCGTTCTTCTAAGAGTCATGGATTTTGATTGATTTGAATTAAATTGTAATGAAATTATTATCTAAAACTGAAGATGATTTCATCTAATGAGATTTGCCTTTTTCTCAATTATCATGTATAATTAAATAAGTGCCAAAGAGAAGATTTTAATATCACAGTCAGTTGATCCTTTCTTATATATTCTATATTTATTATTTTAATTATAATTTATTATTATGGCTAAAACACATCCTACTGTCATAGCCATTGGGCAGAATAAGGGACACCCCATTACCAAGTTCAAGGTTGCTGTGAAAAAGGGCAAACCCGTGACTAGTCAGGCTAGCAAGAAGGGACGCATTGGAAAGAGAGTTCGTCTCATCCGACAAGTCATAGGAGAGGTCAGCGGTGTTTCTACTTACGAAAAGAGAGTCATCTAATATCTCAAGGCCGGTAGCGTTAAGGACACTAAACGAGCCCTTAAAGTCTCCAAAAAAGCCCTTGGTACTCACCGCCGCGCCAAGCTGAAAAGAGAATCCCTCATGAACTTGCTCAGAGCCCAACAAGCCAAGGCCAAAAAATGATAAGTCATATTCATTCACGCCTTTCACTCCTCGAATATACAAAGATAGAATTTACAACAATAAAATCAATATTGGGAAGTTGACATAACTTCTAGTGAACTAGCCCTTGAAAAATGACTGAACCCTACAGAAAAAGGGATTAATCCTTTCTCCTTGTCTCGATTGGCACAGTATCTATTCTTGACCCAGTTGAGCTTCGGCTTTGCTTTAAAACGATTGACTATTGATATTTTTGCCATTGACTCATTGGTCGAAGGAAAAGATAGCTTTGATTTTGTTTTTTATTGGTTTAAACCTTGAGAAAGGTCGTGAGAGAATTTTAATAGCAGCTTAAAGAGCTGATGGGCTTAGGATTTTTTCTTCCTAGGGGGAAAACCAGATCCGATGTGTTCCATTTCACACATCTATTTTTAAGTTTTCTTTGCAAAGTTGGCTTCAAATGATTTCCTTTTTGGGGGAAGACTGGCCGACTCGAAACGAAAAATTTGATTGACAGGAATAGAACTGCTGACGTTTCGCGAGATTCTCTCATCATGATGTAGTGATTACTAAGAGTGTTTTTTGTTAAGAGATATTTTCCGTTTTGCATCCTTGGAAGAGCTATATTTGCGATTACAGTAGGAGAAGCTAAGATTAAATTTGGAATAGAGAGGCAAATCGGGGTGTTTATTTATTTTGGTGAGCTACATCATAAAATTATCACGGCTATAAAAGACGATTGTATCAGATAGTAATATTAGCTAGATTGAATCTTGTTCAAGAATCGAAATGGTGCTTTCTTAAATTTTAAATACATCTTAACTTATTATCAAAGGTTAGCTAATTACCAATAAAGATGGTGTGTTGATACAAAGTACAATTATACATGATCACTCCTGCATAAAACTGAGAAAATCTGATTCATCAATCGTCAGATTTATCCCATGCTTGGCCATTAAACTCTAAAATAGTTATTTTTGATGCAAATATACTTGCTAGAACTTCTGTTTACGGGTTTTTTATTTGGGACAACCTTTCTTCAGCTTGGGAAATTAGTCGTTCCGATATTATCTACTTTGCACCACTTCAAGACTATTGACCTTCAGACTTCGAGTTGTTTTTCTGTCACAGTGATTCTTATCTTTTGAATATCGGGCTGATTATTGGGCAAAAAAGTTTTTAAGTTTCATGTTTCGGGCGATGACTGGTCCCTTTGGCTGAGGCCGGAAAAAGGAATCGCGATCGATTTTCTGCAAATTGTCCTCATCCATGTGTTGTCTCTTGCTTTGTTTGGTAACAATAAGAGGTATGCTGTTGCCGTTAGCATAGGAAAAAGGGTTGAAAGTAGTTTAGAATTATGAGGTAAGTGGTCTTTGTATGGTCTTGAGATGCTTCTGTTTGTTGCGTACGTAGCAATTGTTGAAATTGATGTTATTTTATTTGTCATGGATGATGGTTTCGTGCATTTGGTCGTTATTGATTATAAATTAATGCGAAACTACATTTTTGATGTGTTATCATAATACCAAAATAGATACCAATTATTTTACAGGTGTTTAAGATGAATTATCTATAATTCCGCATTTTAAATAGTCAAAGGTCAATGAGCCTATAATTACATTTTATTTAATATATTAAAATGTATAATATCTTTCGGAATACTCCTGGCCACCGTTTCAGATGAAATTAAGTCTAAGGCAGCTAATGATAAGATAACAGACTTTTATAAGATAAACTAATAAATTAAATATTATGTAATCTATATGCCTTTAGTCGGAGATTATTGATCATTTTCCAATAATCTACTAATGTCGTCATAACAAGAATCCCTTCTTACAGAGACTGAGAAGGTTGATGACAGAGTCTTCTTTTCACTATTGGAAAAGGCCGGCAGTATGGGTAATTATCAGAAAATTACTACTATCTTCTGGTGCTTGACTGGATACCTCTGTGGTGGGCTCATGCTTATAACACCTTTCCTCTTCTATCAAGACCCCTATAAATGCACTGAGTAGTATCCAAACTAAACTTGCTTTGAACACGTCTGCTCACTCAGTGCGGAAGACCGTTTACAATTTATTGGTACACCTATGATGCACACGCTTGCCAATGAATTTGGGGACTTCCGCTGTAAAAAGGAAAAGATGGAGTTGGACTTCGTTATTACGTTGATGTATGTAGGGACGGTGGCTGGATCTCTCATTCTCACCCTGGTCGGAGATCTCGTGGGTCGTAAGCGACTGATGATGGCATGTCTAGGAACGAACGTGCTTGGCTTAATCATCGTGATTTTCTGCGCAAACATTGAAATGGCAGCAGCAGGGCTTTTCCTATCAACAGTGGGCGTTCAAACAGCCTTCAACGTTTGCTTCTATTTCCTTGCTTAAACAGTAGCTTAATCTCATCGTTAAAAATTCTCAGTAGGTATTCAACTGTTCTACGGACTTGGTGTGCTTAGTAATGTCTTTTGGTATTACTTCGTTCGCAACTGGCAGGTAATCATGGGCGTCTTCTATTTCGTCCCTTCTCTTCTTGTTTTCATTTCAGTGATAGGATTCGTGAAAGACACTCCCATTTGCCTTATTACCCGCTACAGTCCAACTTAAGCTTTAAAGGCTTTTACCTTTATCGCAAAGATCAACAGAATCCCTGAGCTGCAACTAAAAATAGAAGAAGTAGATAGACTTAAAACTGCTTGCTCGACTTCTAAATCATCTGGTAGTTCTGAGCAAAAGAGGTTCTCAGTGCTTGATCTCTTCCGCTTTAAGTCTCTCCGGCTTTTAACTCTACTCCTAATTGTTCTCCAATGCATCATTATCTTCCAGTTCTACGCCCCAGCTTTGATGATGGACCAATTCCAGCTGAGTATCTTCATTAATGGTCTAGTTGTAGGAGTTTCCTAGATAATTGCATACCCCATCTGTTACTTCATCATAATGCGAATCCGCCGGCAGTATGTGGCATATGCATGCTTCTCAGCCACCTTTCTATGTGCGATGGTTCTAATCTTCTTGTGGGATCAGGGCAGTGATAAAGTTGATCTATAGTCCAGCATCGGTGTACTGATCCTAATCTTCATCTTTAGGTTTGCCGTTTCCGTCGAATACACCTTCTTCTACGTTTATTTCAACGAACTCTATCCGACACAAGTGAGAGTATTGGGCACCAGTTTGGTTTCCCTTATGGGAGGTGTTATGGTCACAGTCGCTCCCTAAATAATAGATGGTTGTATTCAAAGTGGCTTTCCAATCATGATTATGTTCGCCATCCTATCAGCATGCAGTTGTTTCTTCTCTTACAAATTGCCTGAAACCTTCAAGAGAACTCCGCCCGATGTGATTGAGTAACTACGAAGTGTGTTCAATGACGAAGCCAGCATACTAGAATCAGACTGCGGGGATAATCTGGCAAAATAAAAATCAACCAACTATTCAACTTCAGAAGCGGATAATGACGAATGATATCTCTCTTATTTCGATTTCAATAATCCTAATTTCTGATTAATTTAAATTAAATTGCCAATAATAATTTATTACAATGCTAAAGATGTAATGTCATTGGGAGTGAAAAATAAGAGTGGTTGATCATTTCTTGTGTTTCTTCAGGTTTTAGCCGCAGATGAACTTAATCATTAATTTTGATTTGATGCGTTCTCGAAACTAGCGGTTCAGGGTGGAGGAGAAGTTGTTCTTTTTCAGGAAATAACGGTTGATTTAGCCGATAGTGAAATGCTGATAGGCCGATTTGAAGTGGAGGTGCATCACGTACTTCTTCTTCTTTTAGTTGCATTGGAGTTGCTGTGCGTAGTAATAGTAGTAATCATGCAGAACGATTATCCGAACAAATGGAATCACGAATTTCAATGTTTTGGCAATGGGGCGAAGCATATTCAGCAAGTCTTTTACTGGAGATATTTTGATTAGAATCGAGAAGTATAGACAGAGGTAGGGGTTCTTTTAGATGAGGGGCAGCAGTTTCTGGATAGACAACTAAATTAGATGACATTTGCTTTCGGGATTATTTTTGCTGATGGCAATGATTCCATTGTAAATGTAATAATAGAATTTATTGACATTGGGCTCGGATGGATGATTGGTCAGGAAAAAGCAAGTATAGAAGATGAAATATAGAAAATCCAACCCTTTTTGTTTGAAAAGACAGGTGGCTGTCTGATTCATCAGTTTTCCACCATTTGTAAGCACAAAATATTCAGAAAAGCAGTGCCATCTTTTGCATAATGAATACAACTGGAAAACGTCGTCGTCAATGCTGAGATTGGTGTGTACAAGCTTGATGTTGATGGCACAATTGAGACTATAAATCAGAATAAGAGTTGCTTGCTAATTTTAAGCTTACTTTTAAATTAGGTTTTTGTATACTTACAGAGCTTCAGTATATTTCTACTACCAGCAAAGCAGCTTGGTCTTAATAATCTAATACCTGCATCGGAAATATCTCTCGTATCTCTCCTTGTCTTTGAACTCTTCGAAGCATTTGGTGATTATGTTGAGCATATTCTGCATGTGCTCTATAATGTTAGGCTACTTTTGATGGATCAGATGATATATATGAAATACATTTAGCAGGTCAAAATGGATGAATACTTTTGCAGCTATATCTTCATCAAATTCAATAACATTTTAAAGAATCGTAATTTTAGATAAAGTCTCCGAAGTTAATACTGTTGATGGTGTTCTATAATCGGGATTAATGGCGACATAAATTTACTACATCCTCCCTTTTCTATATAACTTTTTGTTTGCCTCATACATTCTATAAAGTTCAGAGACATAGTCATTAATCGTGATCTTTCTGAAGGTGTACTGCAACACGAGGATGTCGGCTCTTAACTGCATTCGTTGCATATATCGCTCACCGAATATCTGCAGGAAAAGCTGGTAGTATTACATCAGCTGCTAGTACTTATTGATCACTCTGTAGTAGCCTGCAATCAATGAATTAAAGTACTGTATTTTATGTTTGCCCTTTAGCTGCTCCGTCTCCAACAGCTTGATACATACGCCGTATTACTCGTAGTTGATTGAGCCTGCAACAACGTTTGAAAGATAGCAGCAAATCATGTAAATGCATATTTCATGCTTAAATTACCTTTTCCTGAAATTGGTTTAATTTACCAAATTATAAAACATGTGCAGGCTCAAATCATTATAACGAAACCTTTAATTGTATCTAAAATTTTGTATGATAGAGTAGATAAGACAAATTCTGTTTTATTATTTGGTCTAGCACTTAGATTTGATGGCTTCGAATATGGAAAGGAGGAAATTTTGACAGCAGAAGTAATACTTGGGAGTTTAGTAATAAAATGAGTGCAGCCATTCGAGAGCCGCTTGTACTCCAATTAACCCCCTCATCGACGCTTACTGATCTCTGCAGTTGGTTATGAACTGTTTTATTGTGTCTTGCAAGAATTAAGATGTTCCACCTCCAATCAAAACTATCTGTTAGAAGATCACCGCAAAATATTACTACTTCCAATTTGTTATTGGTGATTTGGAGCATTCGTTCAGGAGATAGCAGAGACAGAGGTTGAGGTCTTTTTCTTCAGCTTTTACCTCATCAGGATACTGTTATTCCTTCGATGCATAAAAAGCTATGAACTCCTTGCCCTACTTTTTAGCTTAAAGTCCTTTAAAAAAGGTCGTCACTGCCAATGTCTTTTAGTTTTCAGTGGCCTCATAAAGGTTCGAGTTAATCGAGATGAAATCAACAAAGATTTTATAGTAGACTTCTTCATTCCACAGTAGTATACTATCCAAATCGAAGATGATGTTACGAATTTAAACCCTCTATCGATGTTTATTGAATCTATCGTCGCGATATTTGACATGGTAGTGCTGAAGGAAATCAATCCTCTTAAATAGAAACTCGAATTTGACTTTATTCTTTTTGGAGTGTTGGTAGTTAATCCTGTTCACAAATTGGTGCTATAGGTTTTAGTTTTTGCTGTATCTTTTAAAGAAGTTGGAGTAGAATTCAATGAGCTCAGGAGTGGGCTCCAGTTCGTCGAAGTAGTCGTGCATCGCCTGAATGCTTATCTTCGATGAATGGTATTTGCTGATTTTATCAATTAAGAGATAGATGTTTTGTCGATAACCATAGAAGAGGAAGAGCTTCATCTGCAAAGTGTTCAATAGCTGAGGTATTCGATTTTAGTTGACCACTTTCACTATAAGTTTTTACTTTTAATTATCGCCAAATTATCCCTCTTAGTTGAGTTATCGATTTTACAACTTAGAAAGGTCTGTAAAATAGGACAGAATTTATTCTATCGAAATTAGCAGTCCAACAACATCGTTATAATAGAGATCTACGCTAGCATATTCATTGCTAAGATACAGTTGCACCATTTATTCGCTGCAATAGCGTAAACTTCCGGAGAAGCGAGTCATACTCTTCTCTCCTACATTTTCTTTGAGATAGTTGCTAAACCCAAAATCTATGAATACATATTTCTTAAGAAGAGGGCTGTAGCAAATATTTTAGGTTTTCACGTCCATGTGTACGATATGAAAGGCATGAAGAATCTTTAAATTCTCTTTTAATTGGACCAAATTCACATCCAGCTAAATTGATGAAAAATTTCGATATTCCGTACATTTTTCCATGTAAAATACAATGGAGTTTCGAAAGATGATGAGGTCGAAGAAGGTGTTGGGAAAGAGTGTCGGTCCTACTTTTAGGGCAGAGGCTATTAGTAAGAAAGAGTACTATCGCAAGACGTCAACGAGCTGCAATTCTAATGGAGTTGTTTTTTAATCGAATTAATAAAGTTTGACTGCAGCTTAGTGCTCGAATAAATCAGTGAAGATTATCTTACCAAAGTTGCCTTGAGCATTGGTTGAGAGTTTTTCATATGGACTGCTATCGGAAGTGTTGTAGATATTGAGGGTAAACTCAAAAGGTCCGCAATGGATCTTGAGCATAACGATTTCATAGTTAATGGAATGAGAAACGATTTCGATGGTCATTAGTTCACTGTTGCTGTCATTTTCGTTGTAAATAATTTCGCGTTCTTTCAGAATTGGCTTCCATTAGTCCTTGATTTTCTAGGCAATTTAGGGGTTCAAGGACAGTTATTGAAAGTATTCGCCATTAAACTCCGACTATATCGTAACATTATTTGAGCTTTTTTATTCTGGGTGGTTAGTTGGATCTAAATTGGGAAATCCTTCATTGAGAGACTATTTTTTATCCATTAAAAAGTGGTTGAAAAATTAAATGTTACAGTCATGGTAACTGAGCTGATAAAGCCCAGTCTTTTATTGAGGAGGCAAATTAATTAAGATAATAGCCCAAAGCAAAATCAGAGCTGTTTGTTTGATTGTGCTTTTCTACTATATATTAACTATATACACAATTAGGCGTATTATTCGGACAATAGTATGCAATTCAATTATTTGCATGAGAAAGGTCTTTTGACAATTCACGAGGACAGAATTAAATCGCAAAATCAAAGGAAAGTCATCACCTAGGTTGTGTTTGCTTATTTAAGATCCAGTTCTATTCAATGAGGCCGTTTATAAGTATTATCAATTCTTAATAAAAGCTGCCGCCTGTATATTTTAATGAGTTGATGCCAAACATTTATATTGCACCATTTTTATTCATATTTATTACATACATGAGTAGGTGGGGAAATAACAAGGATCAAGAAGAGGAAACAGTCAACTTCGAAGCATTGCTCTCCGATAACATAAACGCAGTCGCCCTTATGGAAACTGAACACTTCCTCGAAAAAGTCAAAAATAATAGTGCCAACTTCACACAGATGTATCATCCGCAATATGCAGAATTATACTGCCAAGTCATCGGAGCACTCTCTACGAGATTATCGATATCGCACTCAATCCCAATTTATACAGAGATAGGAACAAATGTCCAGTCAATACGACATTAACTCATTGTGCCATATAAGTCCTCACCAGTCTTAGTGAGGAGTTTATGCACTGCGTTTTTGAAGAGAACGGCAAAAAGGAAGACGATGAGGTGATTCAAAGCACGGCGACGCCTCCCATACTGGAATATATTTTTGGGGTCGTGCTATCAAAATAAGCAGAGGAGACAGGTTTCGCGTATTTAGTGAAGCTAGTCACTCCCTTTCTTTACCAGCGTCCGTAAAAGGTAAAAAGCAAACTATTTAGATGCTTCTAATGCTCAACGGAGACATTATGAAGGGGTTGATGCATTATTTCGGCAGCAATTCCGTCTGCGAGTTATTAGAAAAAGCATTAGAGGCAGAGGGGGAGGACAATTAATTTTACTAGCCCCTTAAGCTGAGTCTAGTCAAAGTGATTTGCGAAACTATCGGACAATAGTAAAACCCAAATCGATTGCTGGCTTTAGTATAAAATTTTGCGGAATTTCTCGAGGGTCTCGTCGATAAGCACGAGGACAAATACTAAAAATAGAAATACAGCAGCCTCATCCGAAACATAGTCGCAAGTGCATAGAACTTCCAGTTTCTAATTACCGCTCTCTCAAAATATCCCTAAGATCACGTTCTGAAAGGAGAATTGTTGCACTGTCTATAGGCCTATCTGCGCATCCATTTGCCGATAAGGTAGAAATAAAAATAAAACTCAAAAGCATCTAATGAGTCTAACACATAAATCAATAAGGCAATTAAAGTCAACTAAAATTTTATTCACTGCTTGAAGGATTGCTTGCTGAAACTCGGACTGGAGCCGTTCGTTTCGGAAGAGAGTAAGTGCAACCTAATTTAGGACTCGAACTTTTATGCTACTATAAACTGATCAAAATTTTAATCACTGTCGAGCCTGAACTTATTGGACCGATATTTACCAAGGATTTCATGAGCGAGACACTGAAGATTATGCAGAAGGATCCGGACAACAATGTTCTACACAATTACCAAAAGGATGTACTCATCGAAGGAGTTCATAAATCTCCATAAGTGTATCTGCTCCTCAAAAACTAAATAGGCTTCTAATCTATTTTGAGGGACAATCTCACAAATGCTCTCTGCAAAAATAGTTACGAAAGTCAACTCTTTCTCATTGGAGAAGCAGTCAAGAATAAAACGGAAGAACTCCAAGCCTTTAGTAATTGATGCTTTATTTAGCTGAGAACTGGAATGATTTGGAGACCATTATTCGCGATAAACGCAATTTTTATTCGACCGTTATTGGAGGTGGCCCTCGGAGCTTCAGTCAAGGCAAGTGGGACGATTTCGAAGGTGAAGATGTCAAAGAGTAAGTGATTTAGACTTATAATGGCAATTAACTATTCTCGGGACTTGAAGCGAAGCCTGCCGTATCATTCACTCCAAAACTTGACTCGTTGGGTGGAACCTAAGTTCTTAGTGAAGAAGGCGATAAGAACGAAGAACAAGAATAAAAAAATGAGCATTACTTCGATTTTGAGCTGCCCTTTGATTCCGATAAGGATGAGGATAAAGAGGCTCCAAAGGAATTATAAAATTAGAAAGTCAATATAAACCCCAGCTCTGCGGTGTAAATCGCTTTAGATCCGCACGCATAGTCCATTGAGCACAAATAGGATGAACTACCGCCACCACCAAGTCTTCCTGATGGCGACAAGCTCATATCTTCAGAATAATAGAAGCCAGAATAAATAAAGAAGGTATAAGTAAATCGTAAGGTGACTTTTTCATAGCCATAGCTAACGTAATAGTAGAGCAAAACCAGTCCCAATTCCAAATTTACTAAAGTTAAGGACAAGCAATCTCTCGTGGAAATATTGTTTGGGCAAGCATTTTCGTCATAAAATTGCGAAGAAGAAAATCGTGCGGATGAGGATAGCGAAGATAAGATCGGAATGTTGAAGGGATCGATGGTGGATTCATAGTTATGGCTAACCAAAGGGGATTAGTAACCTTAGAAGTTGATAGAATTCATGGAATTCATAACTGAAACTCCGTCTGAAGACAGTGGTGAGATCAACAAAAACCCGGGAGAAGGACAGACTGTCTGCAAGAACGAGTGATATTATAACATGCCATATCTTTATCAAAGTCATCCGCTGTAGTTGCCTAATTTTGTTATTATTGACTTTCCAAGATCCATCATTGAATGATGCTATAATTCTGCTTCGTTTATTTGTTCAGTCGCAGGATATGTTGCCAATATAACATTTAAAATTGGTCATTCCTTTCAAAAACCATAAATTTTATCGATTGCGAGTACCCACCAACTTTCTAGTTTGTTTGATTATTAATTTAATGATGGAGTCTCCCTCGCTGAAGAAATCCTAACTATTGGTATTAATTCTAACATATATATGAAACCCTACTCGAAGTTTCTTTTCTTATATTAATAATAATGCCTAGAACTAAAAGACGTTGAACTTAAGAATCGGTAAACTATCTGCCACTCACCAACACATGATCAACTACTTACAAATTGCTCAGGATTTTTTTGCAGACGAAAAGTGGAACTACTTTTAAAGAGATCCTTCCAAGGAATGGCTGCAAAGTTATGAACAAGGATCAAGTGGGAAGCAATTTAAACTCATTTAGACCAAAAATGGCACATAACTCAGACTAGGGGAAACTTCTGAAGGATCTTTTCGAGGGTTGACGAGCGAATAGATTCTAAATATCTTTGCGGACGAGCGGCTGTTTTGTTAAGTAATAAAGAAGAAAACATATTTTCCGCAATAAATAGATCTGTTCGTGTGGAAACTGCACTACCTGATCGGTGAAGTAATCATTTCAGTTCAAAACCACCTGATCAAAACAAATCAATTAGGCGATTCGATTACGCTGCAGTCGAAGTAAATCGACCAAGTTGTCCATAAACTAATCGAGAGTGTTCAAGATACGCGGTGTCGATCATAAACAGTAAGGATATAAAGCATTAAAAAATTATTGAGGGAACTCTATGAGAGAGGAATGGAGGATAACGAAAAAGATATGCTATAAATTTATAATTACTGCATTTCAGTCTGCAAACCGTTTCTATCTTTTTAGCTACAAATAATTTGTCGATAGAGATCAGATCTGCAAATTGGGAAAAGTAGCAAAATAGAACTGAGAGAACGAGTGGAAATAGTCGAAAAGACTGCACAGGCTAAAGTCAAATCAAAAGGACGAATTCAAAATCAGCCTGTCTTTTCGAAGAAGGAATTTGCTCGGCAAACTCAAAAGAATTTTGCAAAAAAAACAAATAGCAATTTATAATCCTGCGTAAAAAATAGATAATATCTGAATGAACATAATAATGATAACAAGATAATGGAAGAGTATAGTTTTGAATAGGCAACCTCCTTCAATACGTATGTTCCCACCTTGAACGAGCAACCAATCACAAAGCACTCAAATCATTCAAAAACGAATAGGGAACATGTATATAATGATGGAAATTCTAATTTTAATTTGGCTAGTAACACGGATGGTAAGGATAATATTGACGAACCAATGCTCAATTCTTTTCGATATGAATAAGATAATCAAACTTCCCACGATCAAAAGATGAATGATGAAGAGTAAATGCTATAGATATCGGAGTTAACTCAAAATAACTATTGGTAAACTGACAAAATGCCAAATCAACAGCAAAAAAGATACACGCTGAATAACAAATAGATAGTTTAACCATAAAGATAATCCGCAGTTCACTTCCGTGCAAATAATATCAACATAGCAGAAAATAGTCAGAAATATAAGACCCCCACTATTGAAAGTAGACCCAAGCAAACTAGAATAGTTTCGCCTAAATAATATCGAGGAGATTATAAAAACAACCAGGAAAATTCAAAGAATGGTCCTGCCAGTAATCTCGTTGCTTCTTTCCTGAAGAAGGGCCGATAAAATAATCAGAAATAAACGATAGAGCTGGAAGATGCTATGACCATTATCGGTGAATAGCAACCCAAGCCCGTTCCTGCCCAATCTAATAGGCATACTAGCAAAGCAGAGAACCCATCTCTATAAAAAGAAGCAATCCAGCCCAGCTTTCGCGATAATAAAAATCGAAACACGAGTTAGGAAAGTTCAAAATAAAGGAGAAAATAATTTAAATAAAAATGGAGCTCCCAATAAGATTCTGTTTTAGTCAAGACGTACATCGAAAAAGGAGGTTTGCATCAATGCGTCATAGCCCTGAAATAAGCATACGGAGACAATCAAAAGTATCTACCATAGCACATAAAGTACAGGATCGATCTAATAGTCCATCGAGTGTTCATGAAATTTGCCAATCTGCAAACAAAAAACTAAAACATCATAAAATTTCGATAGAACAAGGAGTTTATTCTTAGGAAAAGTGGACTAGCTCCTCGCCGCAAAATGTATCAGGATATTTTAATTATTTACTCATCAATGCTCAACATGAGCGAGGAGAAAAGAGAGCTCATCAGCAAGAAAATAATATAAATAAACCACATCTGCGACACAGAACATCAGAGTAAAGCAGCCATCCAGAAGTGATTGGAACCATCTTGTTTTCTTATTATTTGTGTTATAAATCAACCAAAACTATACTTCCAAAATCGTAAGCTTTGAGCCCGTTATTCAGTAATGTTGATGGTGTTAATCAAAGAATTTCGAGCATATATAAGAATTTCATATTTATTTAATTATAAAATATTTCTAATATTTATATCCAGCAACTCCATATGGACAGAGACCTCTTACACCCCACACTCTAAACGGAAAAGAACAGACATAAACTTAAAAGATTGGTACCTGCTCCCAATTCCTATTTCATGGACGTAAAATGCGGAGGATGCAACTAAACGGCAGTGGTGTTCAGTCATGCCCAGACACTTGTGGCTTGCAATAACTGTAAAAACATTCTTTCGAAGCCGGCTGGCGGCAAATGCCTATTGACCGAGGGAAGCGCTTTCAAAGTTAAAATCTGATTTTGGTCGATATCCTGATTCTACACTTTTTAATTCTTTTATTAATCCAAGTTGCTCCCTTCTCGATGTCCACAATAGATCGTTTTCAACGCAGTCTCAAATCTCAAATCAAATATTCCAAGTTCCAACAAATAAATGTTTTTATGAATGAATCTCATTGAGTATATGCTGAGTACTTTTGATAGAATCATGGGATAAGGTCAATACTAGCTATTAAAGTCAAGATATGATTATTGCTTAAATTATATTAATAGGGAATATGATATTCAGGTCTGTGTTGGGCTTTTCGACCGTTCGCAATTTCGGAGTAGTTGGAGCAGGTCAAATGGGCACTGGTATTGCTATTGTGGCCAACCACGTTGCAAAACTTCCAGTCACCATTTACGATTCGAACTCAGTGTCCATCCGCAAATCAAAATAGTTTGTGAACAGCTGGCTGAAGAAAGAGCAAGATAAAAGCAGAATTACTCCCTAACAAATTACTGAATTCAACACCCGACTATCGTTTATTGAGGATATCAATGACTTCAAAGAAAAAGATACAGATTTCGTAGTGGAAGTAACTGTTCGATAATTCAGGCCATTGTATAAAATTTTAACGTTAAGCATTCAGTTCTCTCCGCTCTTGACAAAATATTGAAGCCATAAGCCATCATTGCGAGTAATACTTCTTCCATTTCAATCACACAGCTCGCAAATGCCACTAAAAGACCTACACAAGTCATTGGAATGCATTTTATGAATCCTGTTCCAGTCATGAAGCTTGTAGAAGTTATCAGGGCTCTGCAAACTTCTGATTAGACTCACAAGACCACATAGGAGTATGCATTAACTAAGTTAGATTGGCTGCGAAAATGAAAAAATAAACTTCAACTTCCAAAGATATTCCGGGATTTATCGCAAATAGACTGTTAATGCCATATATTAATGAGTCTATCTTTGCCCTGTATGAGGGAATAGGAACTAAGGAGGATATTGATAAGACTATGAAATTAGGAACAAACGTTCCAATGGGTCCTTTAACCCTTGCTGATTTTATAGGTCTAGACACTTGCCTTTCCATTATGCAGGTGCTCCATCGTGATCTGGGAGACTCCAAATATCGACCATGCCCTTTATTGGTTAACTACGTGAACGCAGGTTATCTAGGTATAAAATCAGGAAAGGGTTTTTACGAATATAAGCAAAAAAAATGATGAATAAATTCTTATAAATTGGTTCTTTAATTTATGTCGATTTGATGTTTAGATGAAGTCTACAGCCAGTAAATTAATGGATTAATAATTTCAATAAATTAATAAAATAGTTATCAGTGAGTTAAGAGTTAATCAACTAAGAAAACAGCATCAAAAATATATATTTTGATGGTGTTTTGATTATAGTTTGCTTCTAACAGTGCTGGTTGTTTCGTTTTGGTGGGAATGGTTGATGAACTATGTCCTGTTGAGATTTGTTCTATGATGAAAATACAAAGACCATGCAATATCAAATTTTATGTTCAAGATACGAGTCCCTATGCCACTGCAATGGCGATTCCCTTATAGAAACATGCTTAATATCTATTTTTGAATTCATCAAAACAACTTTACATTTTTACAGATCTACGGTAATAAATTGCGAAGACGAAGTTAATCATTTCCATTTGCGCATTGAATCTGCAAAGATAACTCAACCCCAATGCAGGGACTCTGAATAAATAAGGATAGAAAAAAGGAATTAAGAATAAAATCATTATTGATTATGTTTGTTTCACTGAGAGCATTACCCCATGTAAAATTAGCAAATTTCAGTTTCAGTTTCCCAATCAATAAATTCTTTGACAGATTACCAACCCACCACCTCAATAGATAGAAGACTATCTTCTATCTTTAGTTTATTTGGCTATTCCAATTTATCAGCATGTTTCTTGGGTTTTGCTTCGCTTGGCAACTTATTTTTCTCTGAGAATGTCTTGGTGATTGGGTCACATTTGATTGGAGCGAGGAGAGGAGCAGAAGTTGTTTTAGTTGTGTGTTTTCTAAGTAACTTGCCAGCTAAGATTTTTTCCATGTTAAGTTTATGATTATATAATCGATAATCTCTCATGATTTTATATTAAAACAAAACAACTACTTTTTTTTCTTTGGGAGCTCAAGGGTGGAAATATCATTTATTGGACTCGAGTGTTTGTATTTAATATGTCCCTTTTTACTGAGACTAAATTTAAAATAGATAGGGACTTACCAGTATGAGATTCTATTGGTCGATAGACCCTATTAAAAGTAAAATATCAACAATTGGGCTTAGCAAAAGTATTTTAGAGGAGATATCGATATGTTCAACCAATTTGTAAAGTATTGATGAACCAATTTTCAAAAATATTGGGGTTACCAATAAATTAGGAATAAATTTAAAATTATTGAACGACAATAATTATCAATAAGAAGTGATTGGTTTGACAAGAAGAGGTGCGTGATAAAGCCGTCCTGGTATATTTTGAAAGAATATACCGATTTTTCCATTGAATAATATTAGTTTCTAAAACCAAAGGAAAATCCTTGATCATAGTAAAAATAATTGACTTGTTGCCCAATAAATTCAAATATTAAGTAAATTTATGATAAAGGATGTTGTATAAATGATTTTGGTTTATCTTTATCTTCGGTAAAATTTATTAAAAGAATTTTAAAGAATTTTAAAGAATTTTATTTAAAAGTAAAAGTCAGTAATTATGGTGATGGTGAGGAAAAAAAGAAAGGTGAGTGAGTGGTTAGTTTGGAGGAAGGAGGGATGAGTAAATTTTAAATTATTGATGCATTGGTGAAAATACATAAATTTTGTTGCTAAGGGTGGGATTTAAATTATTTGCAAGTTTATTTATACTATTGGCAAAGTATTATAGATTAATAAGGGGAATGAAAGGGAACAAGTCTACAGGAATACGGAAAAGACAGGAGAAAGAAGAGGTCATCTCACTATTTAGCAAAAATTAATCCAAACGATAGTTCGGATTCAAGACCAAATGATATGAAATATACAAACATCTCTACATTAAGGGATGCGCTAACAAATGAAATAGAAGCCTAGTATGTAATGAATTATCCTGGTTGATTGCGATGAGTGGGTCTGGCCTGTACGCTAAAGAATGAATTGCCAGCGATGTTTATATTCGCTTATTATCTGAAAAGTTAAATGTTAAGAATGATGAAAAGATGATAAAATATAACTAATAACTTATCGTTGGTTCATCCCCTTAAATTTATAAAAACATTTTGAATTTCATAAGAATTAATCTGATCGATAATTATGCTCGGCTCATTTTCATTGATTCACTCACGATCGCATCCATTATTTTGCATAAAATCTGGTTATTGATTTTCTGGCTTTAATATGCAAACTCTCTAATAAATCTATAATCAACAGTCTAACATGTCCAGCGATACATAAGCGCTGGGGATCGTTCAGAAGCTGGTTAAGAAGGAGCTCACTCTCCCACAGGGTGACGATGAGCTCGATCAACACATAGCAGGAATCCTTCTCGAGGAATCCCCCATCAATTCTGCTTAACTCTATGAAATGATAGCTGATTTCCTTGGGTTATTTCGTGTCGATCGCAACGAATGGATCAAACGCTGTGATAACTTGTTCCTCTGTCTCAAGAATGCTGGTTTGCTAAGCTTATAAAACAAATTCAGTTTGTCAGCTGATCGCCTTGATCAAAGTGTGGTGCTCGAGAAGGTCCTTTCAATGTAAGAGGCTCGGCAACCTCTATTCGCTAAGAAGCAAACTGCAGGAAACAGTAACGACCAGTTGTCAAAATAAAAATGGCGAAAAAAATAGAAAGGAGGACTGGATCGCGATGAGGAAAAGGCGATGATTAATTTACAGAAGCATATGAGTGAGATTGAACTAAGGAAAAAAGAACTGCCACCTGTTCAAATACGCAGGGAGAGGATTGGCACTGGCAAAAATTTTGACCTTATCCTTGAAAACATTAGTTTGATCATTGCAGGTAAAACCCTCCTTGAGGGCACTAACCTCAAATTGTCATATGGACGCAAATATGGTTTGGTGGGTAGGAACGGTATAGGTAAAACATGCCTGATGAACGCATTGGCTCGAGGTGAATTCCCAAAAATGCCCAACCACTTACAGATTCTATTGGTGGAGCAGGAGTTGAGGGACACTTCCAAAACAGTTATGAACACAGTGCTTGAGACTGATATTGAACGTGAATAATTATTGTCATAACAGGAGGAATTGTCTACCAAGGACAACAACACTGTCAGAATGAACCAAATCTTTAAGAGATTGGAAGAGATCGAAGCCAATAAGGCTGAATCCAGGGCTGCAGCCATTTTAGGAGGTCTTGGGTTTACTATTGATATGCTGCAAAAACCAGTGGAATCACTGTCTGGAGGATGGCGAGTACGTGTAGCCCTCGCTCGTGCTTTGTTCGTTGAGCCAGAAGTCCTACTATTGGACGAGCCAACAAATCATTTGGATCTCGACGCGGTGATGTGGTTATAAGACTACGTATGCAATTGCAAAAGCACAGTTGTGATCGTATCTCACGCACGTGAGTTTCTGAACGTAACATGCAACGAGACCATCCACTTCTATAACTAAAAGCTTGACTATTACAGGGGAAACTACGATACCTTCGAAAAATTGAGAATAGAAAACCGCGAGCGCAATAAGAAGCAGTTTGACAACCAGCAAATGAAGCTATAGCACATGCAATCCTTCATTGATAAGTTCAGGTATTTAGAATGCTATTTAGGTTTAACGCCAAGCGCGCCTCTCTCGTGCAGTCCCGTATCAAAGCCATCAATAAGATGGAGCTCGTCGAGGAAGTAATTTAAGATCCGAGTTGCGTGTTCATCTTCCCCACTCCCGACAAACTGCGTCCACCACTGTTGCGCATTGAGGATGGATATTTTAGTTACCAGGAATAAAAACATATTTTACGTAACATCAACTTCGCGATCGATATGGAGAGTAGAATAGCTATTGTAGGCGCAAATGGAGTCGGTAAATCAACTCTGCTTAAATTATTAGTTGGGGAGCTCAGTCTAGTTTCGGGCAACTCTTACAGGAATGGGAGACTGTCCCTATCTATGTTTACCCAGCATCATACCGATCAACTCAAACTTCATCTTTCCCCTCTAGAACAATTCATGGTTGACTTCCCAGGAAGCACACAAGAGACTTATCGTTCGCATCTCGGCTCCTTTGGAATGACTGGAACCCTTGCTCTTAGGCCCAACTACCTGCTATCAGGTGGTCAAAAATCAAGAGTAGCGTTTGCGCTGGCCATGTGGAAGAACCCCCATATTCTAGTACTGGACGAGCCTACCAATCACTTGGATATCGACGCAGTAAACGCTCTAATCATCGCGCTCAATAACTACCAAGGCGGAGTTATCATCGTCTCTCACGACCAGCATCTCATCTCCACCGTCTGCGATTAGATTTGGTACCTAAAAGATACTCGTCTCAAAAAATTCCAGGGAGATTTCGAGGACTACAGAAGACAGCTCTCGCAGGGCAAACTTGCATGATTTGCATACACTCAAAGAAGATCATAGTCTCAATTAATTATAATGTGGGTTAGCAAAGGGCTGCGCGCACTATTTTCCGCAAAGCGATTGCTGTTTGGGAGCGACTGCCTGAGAATCATCGCGGAAACAGCCGAGGAGGTGGGTCGCACTGCTGCTGTGACTTTGGGACCGATGGGACGCAATGTGGTAATTGAGAACGAGAAGGGATAACCTCGTATAACTAAAGATGGAGTCACTGTGGTTAAGCATATCGACTATGTAGCTGATGATGCATTTAGGAAGACCGTCTAAAAGATGCAGTCTGTACGCTCATAAAGAAGTCAGCCAACGGTACTAATCGTTTCGCGGGTGATGGTACAACCACTTCTGCCATCCTCATCTCATAAATTGTGAAAGAAGGAAGGAAGAGTCTATAAGCAGGTGCCTCAATTCGAGACATCAAATAAGGCCTGCTGGTTGGGCGGAATTTAGGCATGTAGTTCCTAAAAATGGCAGCACAGCAGATATCAACTGTAGCTAAGCCATAATTCAGGAGGAGGACTTCCAGCGAGTGGCTATGATAGCGACAAAAGGGGATGCATTGCTTTCTTCACTCGTTAGTAAGGCTGTATCAAATGCATAAATCATTAAAGTATAGAAAACACATCTAACTGACAGCTACGTAGAGGTAGATCCTATCTAATGCAGTTCTACACTGGGTTGAAGATGGTGTCGGGAATTCCACATCCTGACTTTAAAAACGTGGGTGATAAGGTGGAATTAGACTATCCTCTGGTGCTTCTTGACTAAAACGGAATTAATAGCGTCGAAGACATATTGGCAGCCTTATAGCTGGCAAAGAAAGCACGCAAACAACTGTTTATAGTGAGTCCAGTCATCAGCGATTCCGTACTCAGTACGCTTATCTACAATAAACGCAAAAATATTGTGGAAGCATTTCCCCTAATTTTGAAGAATTATGGCTCAATTGCAAAAGACTATATGCGTCAATTGGCTTTGACAACTGAGGCAACGATTTTTAATTAATACGGACCATCCATTCGGGAGATCGAGTATAAACACTTAGGTAGAGCAATACGCGTCGATATGGATCAGATTGAGACTTCTGTAATGGGGAAAAGAAGCGACGTTTGCACTAATTCTGTAATTTATGCTGGGGGCTCAACTGAAGCAGTGGCTCTAGAAATCTATGATAAGATTATTGACGCCCTTAATAGCGTGCAAACTGCGAAAAAACATGGTGTTGTGGCAGGCGGAGGAGTCACCTACTGGAGAATGGCTGATATGCTCGAATCATATCGCGGATAATTTGAACCTGGAGTAAAGGTCCTTGCCAAAGCACTTCGGTCTCCCAGAAAAAGACTCGTTGAAGCTCTACCAGAAGCTTACTCTGCTTTGGGAGGCGTTGGGTGGGAGGGATTTAACTTTAAAACAAGAAAGATATAGGACATGCTTCTTGCAGGGGTGATAGATTCTGCAATAGTCGGTTAGAGCGTGCTGGTGGATGCCATTTCATTGTCGCGAATGCTTTTGGATATCAATGTATGTGTAGTGAGGGCCTCTCGTAATATTGAGAATAAAAAGTAAATGTAGTAAATATCCAAACAGCATAGGCTTTGATTTATTGTGTATGATTATTGATTTTCTTTTTAGTTTACTCCATCTATGACATGGATTGTGTTTTAGTGAGCAAGATTATCAAGTGAGTTGATTTATATTTGATCCAAAACTAAATGACATGAGAGTTTGTTTAATTATTACTTTTTATCACAAAACACCTAATGATGACTTGTTTATTGAATTATCGATGATCTATTGATTTGACTATTGAAATCACTACTCATAAATTTAACAACAAATTACTAAAACTAAAGATACAACTATTTGAAAGCATCATTCGATACATAGTTCAAACTATTTACCATATATGGGCAGAAATCAATCACAGATGGAATGAGCTGTTGCATTTTATATCTCTTAAACTATTTAAATCTACAATTATATCTTCCCATTACATTTTTGCTCCTTCTTCTGCTATCTGCTGATGCTTTATCCAATATTTTAATGTTAAAATATTTCCAAGAATTTGTTTAAGAGCTGCCTTTTTCTGAGCACATGAAATGCATACTGTGGCAAAGATTAATTTGTCCCATTCTTCAAGAAGGTTCTTCATTTCTTTCTGCTTTACAAAATCTAAGAGATTTCCTTTGCTCGATGTTGTGAAAAAGCATAATTTTTTTAACAATTAGCTCTACATGTCCTGTGAGGGGCAATAAAACTTATTGCCCATTAATTTTTTAAATCTCTACAATGATAATACTTCAGTAAATGCACTCACAATAAAATTTTAGGGCTGAAGAAATTGAATAAGCATCATCTAATGGAAACGATAAGTCGTTTATGCAAGCATAAGTTATTTCAGTATACTTTTTATATGACTGTTTCTTATTTTCACTAATGTAAACATCCACATAAATATGTTAACAAAATTCACTCTTATTCCGACATTTTAATTCGTGTAGGAGAATTATAACGGGATCCAGCTTTTTCATTGGCTGTTGTTGAAAATTAATACATTTTTTTGATAATTTAAGGCAGCATTATGGACGTCGGCTGATATGCTTCTTTTTATGATTAATATGATTGATTGAACCTATTTAGACACTATAAAATGTTTATCAAAGAAGCAATGGGTCGATTTTGATGCAAGTACCCGTTTCATTTGTCTGCTCGTACCACTCTTGTAAGCTAAAAGTGATTGGTCCACACTTCTCGCCAATCGCTTTATCATCGAAATTAAGAACTGGTATGATTTTGTCACCGCCCAACATAATCATTTCATCGGCTGTGTAGGCCTCCTCCTTACTGATGTCCCTGAAGCTGATTGTATCAATAATGCCCTCTTTCTTCAATTGCTCCAAATAGATGAGACATTTTTTAAGAGTAGTTCCTTCGATTACTGTTTCAAGTCGAGGTGTGGCGAACTCTCGACCAAAGATAAAAGCGATATTGGCAGATGCAGCCTCTAATAGCACGCCATTTTCCAATATTTTAATGCCCTGATATCCTCCCTTTAGCTTTGCCTCATTGGCCATCATAGCATTTTCAACATAGTCAATTGTTTTTGAGTGCACAAGTTGCTTCGGCTCCTTAACTACCTTGGTTACATATTCGTTAACTCCCAATCTCTCTCGTTCGTAAGAGATATACGGCTCGAAGACGATGATATAAAGTATTGAATTTTTTCCCTATATAATTTGATAAACTACCAGTGAAGCTACTCCAAGATCACCATATCCTGAGCTTATAGTCATTCTGATACCGATACTATCTTATTTGATCTTTTGCTTGAAGGTGCCGTCCTTATCGTGCGTTAGGTGATAGTCTACGACTGTTTCAACCACATCCTGCAGAATTTCCTTCAGCTTCTATTTTTAGAAGGGGGGTGCGATGCTGACTGAGGCTGCTGAGTTGCAAAGCCTGTCGATGTGTTGATCTATGTTGATGATGCACTTTTTCTTGAGGTATAGCACATCAAACACACCGTGAGCTCTCGTAGCTGTGCGATCATCAGCTGGTAACATCATATAATGCTCATCAGTAATGATTTGCCCGAACTGAGAGTTGAAAAAGCCGTAGTAGTGATGGGGTCTATGTCCATAAGCCTGTTTGAAATAACTGAGAATGTCGGTTTCTTTTGCGATTTTGATCATTGTCGTATTATATTGATTTAATAGCATGAATGAGTACTATATATAACTTCTGTTAATATTAAACGTTGATTCTATATTATAAGCTTAGATAAATGATACGACAAATCATGTCCATTTAGAGAGTCACTACTGGAGACGGTCCCCGATTTCAGTTGTAAAATAATAAGAAGTCATCTCAACTTTGGTTTAATTTTCTTGATTTGTTTTAATCATATGAGTGAATTGTCTTGCAATTTATTTTCGTAATTTATTGATATTAGAATTGGAATTAATAATTAGAATTATTTCCAGATTAATATGATTTGCTTCTATAATAATTTATTTTTGTAGGCAGGCAGAAAATTCTGAAGGCAGCAATGTTAGGTATTGTAAATTAATAACAAAGATACAGTCGTGATGATGTCTTTGCTCTTATATCGAATGCGTGACATATGAGCATTGATATAATCATATCCTATCATCGCATCAAGCTGTATCTCCTCATCAGAGACAATAGTTAAATGAATGTCCGAATTAAATATTCAAATAGTTTAGTGTTTCGGGATGATTTCATATTTCTTAGTTTTAGAAATACTATGTTACTGAGTTGATATAAATTAGCATGAGTATATCGTCTTCAGCAGTCGGCGGCAAGATCAAATATAAAATTGTGCTGCTTGGCGACCAACACGTGGGTAAAACCTCCATTATCGACCGATTCATCAACGATCGATTCTAATCCATCTACAGCGTAACTCATTGCTTAGACAGCCCACCATCGGTATCGATTTTCTTGTTCGAAATTTAACGTATCAAAATAAAACGTACCGTCTTCAACTATGGGACACTGCTGGACAGTAGCGCTTTAAGAGTCTGATCCCCAGCTATCTCAAAGACTCTAACTTATGCATTTTAGTGTATGACCTTGCAAATTTGAAGTCACTGTAGGACTTAGAGAAATGGATGTAACTCTACAATCAACATAAGGAGTATACAGCATTCAGTGTGATCGTAGGTAATAAGACGGATGTTCAAACGAGGTACCAATTTAACCATGCAGACAGTGCACAGATGAGATTATCCAAGATAAATTTAAAAACTTAAAAGATGTCCATCAATTCCAGATATCGGCGAAAACGGGAGAAGGAGTAAACGAACTCTTTTATTGCTTAATAGATCTGATCAATGATAAACTGGACAACATCAAAATTATAGATCAAATTGACGAGAGAGAAGATTAGAAGGAGACAGAGACTGCCAAGCCTGCCATCAAAGAGTAAAAACCAGCATCTGTTAAACTTGCATCATTGGATCAGGAGAATAAGGAGTAAAAGAAAAAATGCTGCTGATGTTTTTAGCCTTAGCCAATAAATATGATACCAATTTGCCACCAAACTAAATAATAGTCAGAGATACTAATTATCAGGTTACCAGTATGGAGTTGCAGTTATCCACTATACATTTGATAACAATTTGTTAAGATATAGAGGGGTAAGCAAATCATGACGAATGAGAGGTTGGTTTGATTTTTTATAAGATGAAGACGATGAACTGCTGCCCTTCCTGCGTAAATTGACTTCTCCCCAATAACTGAATGGTGGTCTTCAAAAGAAAATCCATAACTTGGTTTTCGTAGTGTTGCTATCTCCTTTTCATTAATTTTTCACCATATTCAATATTTTTAGTGATATCTTCCTGCTCCGCAATAACAAAATTGAATGCTTGAAACAGGGAAATGTAAGTGTTGACCTCTCCCTTTTAGAAGTAATCACCGTAGACTAAGTATCCGGTTGTGTCCATATGAAAGTTACAAAAACGGAGGAGGGTCATTAATTATACTGTTTGTCTCTTCTTGCAACAACGACGATTTTTCAATTTGCTTTTTAAGTTGAAAAGAAGAAGACAGTCGTAATTGGCAGGCTCGCCTATGATGCTGTAATCACAGGGAACGATGGAACCAAGGTAGTTAGTTGATCGCTTCAGCGCATCGCTGTTGCTTTGTAAACCCACCACCGTTCCCAGTTTGTTACTCTCCATCAGATAGATCAGGCCCACATCGCTTTCACACTCCAACTCAACAATGCGAGACTAGGCTTCCAACTCGCTAATGCTCATAAAACCTGGGTTATTTTAGTCGTACGTCTGGCAGTATAATCGTATAACTGCTGAGTGTACACATCTTTGCAGTCTTCCTTGAGGTATCGTCCATTTCCCTTCAGTACGGCATAATATAGTTGGCATAAATTAACGGGACGAACCAGTGATACTCCGATGGTGTAAACATATCTGATGATGCTGATGGTTTTGGAAAAGATAAGGAAGAGAAGGTAGGGAAAGATCCATAGAGGAAAGGTGAAAATAACTATGCAGGGTATCCAATAATCCATATAGGTATAAATGAGAAGGAGGAGACTATAGAGGTAGTTGTTTTTATGGTCTATTCTATCCATCAGAATAAAATAAAAAGTTCTAGTATATAGTTATAATAGTAAATGAATTACTAATAAGGGATGGACTTATACTGCAAATTCATTACATTTTATGGGATAGAGGACGTCTCATCCCATTTTTATAAACATTCTGGCAGCATTTTTATTCGGATATATTTGCAAAAGCTTAGGGGTATTTATCAAATTATTTTCACTTTGAAAATGCAAAAAACACTTTGGTTTAATTATCTATTGTATTGATTGAAATAATGTAGTCAAAGGGAACAAGTAAATATATTTCTGGTGTTAATTGATTGACAATACTTCGCAGGTCAAACCAACAGCTCTATCATCTTGATGCTTAATCACTATATTTTTAATTATGTTGTGATATTAGATTGTTATACTCGTTTCAAGTGATAAATAAATAATTATCACAGTATAAAACAGTAAAGTATATTCATCACATCTATTGTTTACTCAATAAATGTAAAACTTTATAAGGTAGGCCACCAGTTATTTCAAACACCTAATTCTCTTATTCTTCCGTAATGGCAGCATAATTATTCTTTTATTTAAGTCAATATAGAAGTAAATAAAAAATGGGATAAAAAATAAATTATCATAAAATTATATATAGAAATTAAGTCATCCAATTGCTCCTTCCGTCTTTAAGATTCAAACATCTAATAACTGAATTGAACTGATGCAAAAGTTTAAAAAGTGAGCGGACAATAAAAACACCCAGACAGGGAATCGAACCCTGATTCACGGATTTAAAGTCCGTTGTCCTAACCATTGAACGATCTAGGTGGCTTAATTATTTGGAGCAGTTACCCTTTATATCGCCGCAAACACTCCTATTTGTAAAAACATATTTCGGCTGCCATAATTGTTATAGACTATATTTGGCCAAGCTACCATCATATGATAATCATTAATTTTATAATATACAATAAGTTCAGTCATCATGCTCCCAGTTGAGCACTTCTCCTCCCTCGTCGTTCTATTGGTTCGCCTCTATCCTGCGGTATTCAGGCTTCACAAATCGGTCCCATTCAGTCCAGTTCGGGTTTTCAACTTTGACATTTCTATCCTCGTAAGCATCTCGCTGTTCAAAACCAATGAGCTTATTGAGATCGGTTAGCATATTGATAAAAACACTGCACTCGTTTTTCCTCTTCAAAAAATCTTATAGGGTGAACTGAATGCCGTTTTCGGGTTTGAGCAGATCCACCATCTGGCAAATAATGTTTTCGAAGTTGAAGTCCAGGTTACTCTCCATATAGGCCAGTCTCTGACTTTGCTCCTCATAAAAATATTCCAGTTCGTAGCCCGTGATGATGCCGTTGCCGTCCAGATCCATTATTTTAAACCAATACTCAATGCTCTGCTCTGTCGTCTTGTCCTCCACGCATAGTATAAACCACACGAAGTCTCCAAACCCCATCTTCTCCTCATACTCAAATTTTTTAACAGTCTGCGAAAATATTCTTTCCAAAGTTTTCCTAGAAAGAGTGTAGCCTGAATACTTTGACAGCTCCTCTCTGCTGAGCTGGAAATCATGATCGTTGTCCAATTCCCAAAACCGTATGTAGATCACATAAAAGTCTTCATAACTAAAGAAATCTTGGTTTTTATTGATATCACCCTCCGCCTCAATGTCAAATAGACTCTTGAGGATATTTGATTTTTTAAACTCGCGAAATGTCATTTTGCCATCATACTTGCGGTTGGCCATATAGTACATGCGGTGGATTACACACAGAGAGTACCACTATTGGAATTCAGGCGTCTCCTTTAAAAACTATAATCCTGGATGCACCTCCAAGATTGATTTGAATAACAGCTATAGATCTTTCTTTATTAAATATTTTTTCTTAGGCTCGGAGCTCAGTAACCAAAAGGCGCGCCAATCAGCGTTTTAGCTTTATAACTACTTCCAGCATTTATTGAACTCAACTCGAGTCATTTTATTGGCAAGAGGGTTGTTGGTGCACCGAATGATGAAGATGTTCGTAAAGTAGTTCGGCAGACCCAGTACGTCCGTCACAAGACTTTTAGCTAGTTCGAGGGTAATCTAGTTTTTTTAGCCAATAATGGTGTTTATCGCTGTTTTGTTATTCAACTCCGCTTGACTGTCTATGGGCTTGCCGTTGGGAAAGAAAAATTGAGGAATGTCGCTGGTGGGAACCTCCTGGTGGAGAGTTTTGCTCATGATGGTCGATTTGATCATGGACTGCCCTGTGTGAGTCTCATTCAAAGGACGCTTATTCATGTTTTCTACTTTATGTTTAGATTACCCTTCTCCTCAAAAGAGGAGCGCGGGGGCGTAATTGTACTATTGAAGTTGATGGACGATGAGGTGAGACTGGGATTGTTCATCGGCACTTTGTGATGCGAAAACAGTGGGTTTGGTTATCTGTGTTAGAGATGAAGTACTCAGCTGCTTTTAGTTTTCCGCTTTGTGCTTTTTTAACTAATCCCTCAACCACTTCCTCGTTGGAACTAAGCCACTTGACAAAGAGAGTCTGACTATTGTTCAAGTTACATCTAGTTTCTTCTTGGCGAGGTAGTACCTGATTGAACTGACGTATCCCGGCGCGTTCTTGAGTTCCTTGTAGTTTTTGAGCAGATCGATCATACCAGCCTACTATCTATGGTAAATAATTTCAATATGATTTATTAACTAACTTATAAGATGGGTTGAGATATTCATTTTGATATAACTCCGCAAATTGCTCGTATGATATACCAAAATGAGACTCGTTTAAATGATCCCCGAACCACAACTCTTTTGGTAGTTGATTCTTACCGGTTTTTCTATATAAAGGATTGATCATATAAAATGTCAATGGCAATGATATTATTGGATTTGAGTACCATATTATAAAGGTCCTATTTGGAGTAGATAATAGTTATATTAGCTCAGAGATGAATAAAATAAAAGATAAAATCAACCCATTACTTCAAGGAGAATAATTTTCGCCATGGGAGGAGTCCTTCATCAATCTGGTGAAGACCCTAAAATCTAATCGCTAATCATCCCCTAAAAAAGACCATTATCTCACCCTAGATCCGTACAAAAAGCATAAATGCTAAAAGTATGCATCCCCGACTAAGTATATGGGGAGGACTTCATTTAACATGAGCAAAATCAATCTCCGCAGCAATCAAGAAGCAGATCTTAACAATAAACACCAATTAATCAGGAATTAGTCACGAAAGTATGAAGGACCGCGTCTCACCTTCTACTCCAAAATGAATCCAAAATGTTCTGATAAATCCAATTTGGCTTTCAAAAGTCTCGACACCATGGCCGAGCATTCATATTTAAGCGACAACCTACCAAACAATCGGCTTGTGAGAGATACATCAATTCGCTATCTAGATATTCTTGACGATCGCCCTTTCGTATAATAAATAAAAGACCCTCCCCCGCCCTATCTACTGAGTCAAATATACCCTTCGATGAGTAAAAAAAGCAGTCTAATTCTATCGCACCATTATAAGCTGGACCAGAACATGAAGCGATTTAAGATTCTATACAGTACTAGAAAAAGCCATCTTAAAAAATGATATTTAGTCACATTAGTTTTATTGAATACTTCTGTCACTCAAACGATGGCATTGTTTTATATTTACTTCAGGGGAAATTTCAAGAAGTTGTATTCAACTCAAATAGATGATATTTTTTTGAGAATTTGCGACGTTTATGAGTACATTTATTATCATTGTTGTCACCAAGGCTCAATGATGTTCTGATCGTTTTCGTCGCTACGCTGATGCTTATAACCACCAGTTGTATTAGGTCGTGGGATATGACTTGATGTCCGCTGCGGCTACTTTCTTCGATCTCCAATTAGCAACTTATAATTATTCATTAGGCTATCTTCAGGATGGTCCTTTAGCGGTACGCTACCAATCCATGTCTGCTCAGGGTTTTTATGTGCACTATCTTTTCTAATATTCTGATGATTTTTCGGACTAGCCAGCGCGCCATCTTTTTTAATGTGTTCCCTTCTATAGTTATGAAAGGATAAATCAAACTCCTCAATAAAATGAAGATAGGGTTCCTAAGTCATAATATTCTTACAATTCTTTCTAAATTGGTATCCACCAAATCTTTGTTGTCCCTTTTGTTTGATGTTTTACTATGAGAGAAATGCTTCTACTCCTTACCTTGCAGAAGGAAAGTGATATCGTTGCTCTTCCATATTCTTTGGTGGATATTTTTAATTGCAGCCTGCCTAGCCTACCGACTCGAGATATGTGACTCAGTATGATTGCAAGATAAATGATGGTAGCGATCTTTTCCACAAGTTTTCTAATTCCTTTGAGATATCCCCTGAGGGGTGGTATCAGGTTCCTTTTTCATAGTTTTAATGACTTTTTTAGCATTTTCAATCAGATAGGTCCTTGGGTTGAAGTAGTTGCTTTTTTTTTAATGTTTCTTTATTTCAGGAATGCTCACGTTTTTAAGAACTTTCATTAAATGGGTGAACTTCATTTGCTTGATGGGTGAACTCAAGTTTCTCTAGTGCGAATGCTTGTATCTTTCGAGGAACATAAAGTGTTGGATGGCTTAAATAAAATAAGAAGGGAATGATTATTAATGTGAGAGGTAATAGTATTTAAAATTTCTACTAAAATAAGGAACAATTAAAGGATTATTGCCAGGTCAGTATTCTATCATTATTTTTATTCATTTTTATAACTATTCTATAAATCTATTCATTTCTTCCTTATTTTCCAACAGTCTATCAATTCTTCATAGAAATAATTCGGCTTCTTGGTAAGGGCACTTAGTTGCAATTGTTTATTATATGGGATAATGACTCAGTAATAACTTTTATCCATTAATCATGCGAAATAATTTTATTGATGAATCAAAGCTTTGATGCCAGCTCAGGCCAATATCACCTTCCCAAAATTGGACAAAATTAGTCTGCTTATCTGAGAGGTTCCAAAGGTCTCACAAGTGAAATGAATAGATCAATGTCGCTTCGACAGCAGCCGGCCAAATCGGGAAAGGTAAATTTGACTCGCAAGCTTGTGATGATGGAGGACATAAAAAATGCTGAATAATATGAAGGCATGAACGAGAAATAGTTGCTGCGGGAACACTAAAAACTGTTGAAAGTCCTCAAGAAATTTCAAGAGCTCATCGACATCAATCTGCAAAAGAAGCAAAAATAGCGAGAGAAAGTAGGGACTAAACCTCAAGCTTCCAAATAATAAATATTTGTTGGGGAGATAGCGAACAACAAAAAGATAATTGACAACTATCTTAAATAATTGAAAGAGTTGGAGGGATTAAAAAATTGTAGAAAGCTGAGTGAAGTCATCGAGGAAAAGAGTAGGGTTCAAACAGACATCGCCAAACTTAAGAAGGAGATTTTTAACTTAAAGAATTAGGATAATATGGCAGGTCGCAGCCTCATTGCAGACAGGGGGATCATATAAAAATAACTAAAAGAGCACTAAAAGGATTTAAAGATCTAGCTGGTAAAAAAACAAGACTACCAAAAGAAAATGGAAGATCTAAACGCTCATCTGGCGGAATTGAAGAAAGAGTGCCAGGGTTTGAACATCAGCGAAATCACCAATAATCAAAAATCGCATAATGAGGGAGTCAGTTCGAAGCTGGCTCTAAAGAAACATGAGCTTGAAGAAGTAACTCGAAGCTATCTGAATTTTGAGTAGAGTATTCAGTAGAACATGGTAGCAAAGGCCAAGCGCAATAAGAACATATCAAAATAGATATAAAACCATGAAAAACGAATCGTTGAGATGAACAATAAAATACAGAAATACAAATAAAAGATATTCCGATATCAGCAGGCAATGGAGATCAGTCCTTCTAAGTAGAGGCACTAAATTCCATGATATATTTTGTTTTTAAATAATAGTTATGTGCTTTCTATGTCAATAATTAAAATATGTTCATTTGATCATACATCATTCTGGGTTTAGGGTAAGACAGATTCAGTGGATTCAGCGGATTACGGAGGAGGAGCGCTGGAATTTTATTCGATTGGACGGTAACCTTTTCTTGCGCTGTGTCTCACGTAGAGAAGAAGCGAACCGATAAGGATCAGTGTAATGACGACGATGGTTATTAAATGATTCTGGTTAGTCCTTGAAAGCTGTCCCCAGAAAGTGATAATCTAAACGGGTCGGTAATACGTCTCTTCTCCTTTTTCATTAATCGCCTTCACTCCAACAAAGGATATATGATCAACAAGGTCGTAGGTGTACTTAATGCTTGTGCTGCCTTCTTCATAGCTTATCTTATTGAGATTGATGGGGGCTGCAGTAGTAAGTTATAAAGACGAAAAGTAGTTGGATGGACATACAAGCTGAGAGTATAAATCCTATTTATTTTTCGCATTCATAGTGTAATATGTTACTTTCGGGCATTTGGTCGAGCTACAGACAATAGGAGCAAAAGAAATTTATGCCCGTTTGGTATCCACAATTTGATAATCAATTATCCCTTTATGCCCGGGTTTTACCGTTTCTCTCTCCGGTTTTTGCTGATAAAATTCAAGTAGAATTGATAGTAATGAATTTTCAGTGGGACTACTCTTGAAATTGATATAAAAGGTGCCTATTGTTTATATTTTAATGAAGTATTGGAAGGTTGGATCATCATTTAGTGCAATTTTGGCATAAAATTAGTTTTTGATGAATGAGTCGTAGTGGTAGGCATAAGAAAAAGTGGGATCACTCTCATCACATTTTCTGATGGTGGCTAGGATGTATCCAGGCTCACTGACTTCAACTAAAAAGTTAAGTTACTATTTGGCATGCATGATGAATGGATACTCATGGCTAAAAGGCAAGAGAATAACTTACTGGTGGTTGATTCCAATTGAAAGAGCCTTATCTTTTGGTGAGAGATTGATAATTTAGATTTCAAAATAATTTTTTGGAGGAAGGGAGAATAAAAGGGTTGGTTTGGGAGTTTTCTTTCGTATTTATGGTCTTATGAGAGGAACTTATGTTCTGTTTGATTCATTGCCTTCCTCCAGATAGTAGCATCTTATTCCTACGTTACTGAATTAAGTGGCGCTGAGCATTGAAATAGTTAAGTATATGTGCTGACTACTGAGCTAATTGCCATAAAAAAACGAAGCTAGTTTTTGTGGTTGGAGGGTAATATCAGTTATCAGTCCATCTTGCAGAAAGACTTTGTTTTTACCTGAAGAATAAGTGACTGAATAAGAGCATGTTTTATTTTCCTTCTTGGTGAGGATTAGATGAAAGTTATTAAAAGTTTTGGAAAACCTGTAAGGATTCATCACAAATTTATTTGATTTAATGTTTTGCTAGGAATTTTGATTTTTGGAATGCTCGCCGGAAATGTAAAAGTGAATCAATTTATTTTGGGGCGTGCTTTATTTTACTAGACTGAAGTCACTACCATCAGTCATCCTTGCCTCGAGATCGCCCTCTTGCACGTGGATGTTGACCATGAGATCCAATCCAATAATGCCTGTAATAACATATCGACTCTCTTGACTATGCGAAATAAAGTCAGTCATGATTTAATTCTATTTCAACTCTATTTATGAATTTGGGGATTGTAAGTGAAAGGAAACAGCCGCTGGTTCATCAGCTTAAAACTTAAAGAAATAGATGCACTCTTAACACGGAAGTTCTTCGAATTCTTAAGTTTTTCCTACAAGTTGCTTGCCCTTTTCCTAGATGTTTAGGATTTGAGTTTTGCAATCTTTGAGTTGGGATAATTTGCATTGCTGGATAAAGACATAAGGATAACCTCTCTTCCTTATGAGCTTCGCTGCGAAATCGAAGTTTCCGTCGATTTGGTATATTTTCTTATCTCCCTTTTGCAGCTCAATGTCTTCGAAACTATTAAGATGAATCTTTTTGTATCCTGATTCAACATCTGCTGATGTCGTATATTACAACGATAACTTACTGTTTTAAAACGGCTCAATTGCTAGACACATATAAAGATTGTTATCATCTTGCATTTATAATTCAGATATCTTCGCCTTTATCTATACAATGGCTATGTCTGTTTCCCCATTCAGCAATTAGAAATCAGGACTTTCTCCCTTTGCTGGGCATCTTGGATTTTTTTATGAGTATACGTTAGCCAAGATATTGTAGCTACCAAGAACATGCGAACTGTAAAGAGTCATAAAATTTGCATTGAGTACATACTTTAAATCGACCAGGACCTGCTTTTCCTCATCTTTTTTTAAAGAAAAGTTTATCCTCGTGCTTTCAGGCAGTTAAATCTGATTGTTAGAAGCCAATATCCTGAAATATCCCTATTAATTAACGAAAGCATTTGAATCTTCATTGCGGTAGAGAGTGATCAAAACTACACAATTTGGCTGACACTTGGCTTCCAATATTTATTTCTCGATGAAGACATGATTGATGGGTCTAAAAACATTTTCATCGTTTTCTGGTTTTTAAGGAAATGGCCACTCCACGGGATTGATAGATTTCAAATCTGTTTTCCAAAGGTTGTAAAGAAGTTTGAGGTTGGAGTGAGTGTTAGAGTAGATGATGGTCATGTCCTTGTTATAGTGTTTGGGATAAAAATAAAAGTTAGCGGATGCGGCAATGGTATTTTAAGAGTAGGACTGCCAAATTCCATCTTTGAGTTAGATGATCGAGTTTCTAACCATGAGAGTGATGGCCATATCCACGACTATTTACATTTAATTTTAAAGCCTCATGAATACTTAGCAGCTATCTGCTCCTTTCTTTTTGCATAGTTATTTAGAGACATATTTCAGATCCAAGTAGTCCGATTCTTTATCAATCCAAACCTTATCGAGGTTGTTACTATCCCAAACCCTGTCGTTTGAAAAAGACAACATAATTGAGACACTCGTGTTGCTTACCTTTAAATTATGGGAGTAAAAATTGATGATGTACTCCTCTGAGGGATCGTACTCAAATACATACTCTTTATATGCATACATTGGCAGAGTTTAATAGTGAGTCACTGTATTTTCAAGTCGAATGGCCACGTCACCTGTCGAGACTATAATTGTAAAATGAGTGAATTTATTTTGACTTAAACTCGTTTTTTAAACATCGATAGCGAAGTACAACTCTCCAATCTCACCCTAAGAAAAGACTAAAAACCCGTCTGAGCTGACCTCCACATCTGACCCCTCAGTAAATTCTTTATCATTGGCGACCTTGAGAAGGACGTTATTAAGGGGAGCAATTAAGTTAAAAGTTACATCTTTCCTCTCGCTAAGTTTATACTTAAAAGAAATTTTATCTTCCGTTTAATCCATTGTGTAGCTGAACGCTACTCCATCTTCAAGAGGAATAAATTAGTCGTCCTCATCAATGATAGTTATAATAAATTCGCCACTATCAAGACCCTCGACATTGAATAGAAAGAGGCCATCCTTTTTTGGAGTATAAACAAAGGGATTGTGATAATTCCCTGTTCTTTCAGAACATTACTCACTTGGAATTGGACATTTTTATTGGGAAGAAGCGTAAATGAGGACATTGGGATTGTTTACGGTGACTTCAAAGGCTTTTCCAGATTTTACTTGCTTTTTAAAATACATATTGACGTTGTCTCTGATCTTTTTCTTTATAGTTTTAGTGATTGGTAAAAATTAAATTTATTCGGGTTAATCCTCAGTTTTAGGTAGACTACTCAAATACATGTGACTTGACACGTCGCTTAATGCTTCAAGCTCAAATTCACAGCCCTCCTTGGTCGGACATTGCTATGAGGTCAGTGTTATATTTGAATTGGATTAGACAATAAAATAGACTTTATCTTCAGCATCGGCATCTATTTCCTATATAAGTTTATACTTAATTCGTTCTCCTGCTTTCAAATCAAAGTAATTTCTTTAGCCGAGTTAAACCTCTTGAACTTCATACTAATTGATGACAAATGTGATAACAGTCATTTCAAGATTGTTATTCTATATTCTAAGCAACAATTCTTCGTATTAATCTTTAGGTCGCTTAAAAGTCACACTAAATAGTATTTATGTGTCACTATGTGTTGGCCTTATTAAATGTTTGGACAATAACACTTATTATCCTTCCTTGGTAAGACCAAAAAGACTTAAGGCAGTAAGAAATTTGTGGTCTTTTACAAAGTTAAATCGATTCAATTGACCATCCATCCTAAAGTCACTCTTGGGCATATTTAACTTAATGACAGACGGTGAATCTTTGCTGGTAAAATCTCTGACTGTAGATTATGAATAATTAATTTTCTTTGGAATATTAAGGATAGAGAGATGCGCACATTTTTTGGACTGTTATTTGATATCAATAAAGATATAGCCCTTCTCTTCGTTGTTGAATAGAAAATAGGCCTGCTTTGAAGTGCCTCCTCTTTCATACTGGCTTTCAGAGTACACGTTAATATCCTCTCCGAAATTTTTGATTTATGGATCGTTGCAAGTGATCGTGGTGACTAAATGATCACTTGATTGTTATAATGTAAATAGGCCATACGCTAACTGATTTTAGTCGATATTGTTGAACTCCAATTGGTAAATGATCCAAGAAACATCGCAGGGTGTTTTTTCGCAACTGATAGACATATTGATCTTGACGTCTTGGACTTAGGGGATCACACATAGATCATGGTAGCCTTTGAATTCGCAGGAGGCAGTTTGATTTTGAGTCGATAAAGTGACACTCACATGATTAGTTGCAATATCGTACTTGTTTTGGTTTTTCTTTTTAAGGATCAAAATCAAAGGTTTTTCCTTTTAGACATTGCTAATTGATAATTTTGCTTCTCTCTGATCCTCACTATAAAAGTGCGTGGACTCTACAATAGTTCTGTCTTTATTCCTGGTGTTTACCATATCCGCGCTCGTCAGCAGAACAAGTAGAAACAAGCTCAGTATCTTCCAGCTCATATTGATTTGTGATTAAATAATATTTAAATTTGTCGAAATTGAATTGTGTATAAATTACTGAAGTTAAACTTATAAGAATACAGTTATTTTAATCTTATCTATTTATTGTTTGGAGTGAGTATCTTGAGATCAATCGATTGTAAACTTTGCTCAGTCATTGCAACAAAATAGAAGTAAAATAGAGACAAACGTTCATACTATATTTTTTGAGTATTGTTCTTCTGGACGGTAATTCTAATATCTATATTGAATATCATATGGTATAAATATTTATATTGCAAATCAATAATTTTCTGATGTATAAATTGTTATTGATTTCCTGGCAGAGGTGGTGCAAGGATGATGAATAATATCAACTGGAATACGAAACTATCTGTTACGAAGCACGTAGGCTAAATATATCTTTTAATTTTATTTAATTCCTGATAACAACTATCCTAAGGTGAATTCAAAATATATATATATGCATAATTAAAGATTTGTTTGATATTTTATGAGAAATAGACTGTTTTTTATATCAATTACTGGTTGGAAGGGGGTTTACATATTGAGATAGTTTAATTTTATAACTACATAGGGAATGTATATTTGTATTCATATTTAAAGTTGCTCAGGAAATGGCTGCCGCTGCCAGTCAAGCTTAGTTCAATAAGAAACAAAATTTAGAAGAGGAATTCTTGAATCATAATATCATCCGTAAAACCAGAGAGATCATTAAAGGCATGAACGAAAAGCAAAAATTTGAAAAGGCTCAGGCTCACATCATGGATTCTCTCACTTTTAAACAACCAAGATTTAAAAGTTAATCCCTTACTACTCCTCTATTATTCACGATCGCATACGGAATATAATCATCAAGAATATGGGAGTGGGTGCTGTTTGTTTTAAGCTATATCTACATGTACATGGTCATTTTGGACAATGAGTCTTATGCTGCTAAAATTGGGGTTGAGGCTTCGATTCTCTTCATCTTCTGGGCTGACTGTGTCTGTCTGTTGTATTTTAAGGCATATGACCGGATATTATAGAAGAATCGGTACTCAGCCTTTTTCATTTTTAAAATAATTCTAATCCTCCTATTAACAATAGATTTAATTATCTTCATTATCTTCCCCTGTTATAATAGTCGCCCTATCCGCCCCTTTCGGATCCTGAGAGCATGTACTTATTCAAATATTCAGTCATTCCAAACTTGTTCGATTCTTAACTTAGAAAAAGTCTGTATTGCCTTCTCGCTGCTTACAAAGAACTGCTGGCAGATTTATTATTTTACGCTTTCATCATCTGTGGGTGGGCCTTGATTGGTTGTAAAGTTTTAAACTTCGACCCTACTTATGTTGATCCAAATTATCCTCAAACAATGGACCCCTACAAGAACAACTACAGTAACTTAGGTTCTATGATATTTATTATATATGTCAACGCTACCTACGACTCATACCCTGACAACTAAGTTTTAGCCGTTCAAAACTCCAATGCAAATTACATCTATTTCGGCATTTTCACCTTTTTCAACATGTTTATCTTTTCCCATATTATTGGTTCAATAGTATACGTAAAATTCAGGGAGACAAGAAGTAAGATAATTCTACTTGATGAAATCAAACAACAGCATTCCCTACTCCTTGCCTTCGTCACACTAGCTGAAGATGAACAAAGCATAAGCATTGAAAAACTGGTTAGGTTTTTACTGTTTCTTTATAAATTCAAAATTAGACACATCGAAAATATCACGGATATCTGCTTACGTCTGGACAGCAACAATAATAAATCGATCGTACTTCATCAGTTATCCAGCAAGTTAACGAATTTATGCAGTTGAGTAAGATACTGCTTGAGAACTCAGCTATGCTCCCTCCAATCTTCGATGACATTCAACGGTGGATCGATTTTCGTAAGTTTGTTAACTCTCGATTAAAGCTCAAGGCAATCGTCAAGCATTGGTTCTTTGAATTAATTGTCTCCATCATCATTATTCTCTCCTTCATTAATGCTATTTTTTTGATGTTTTACGACATTCAAATAAACTCAACATTCAATGCTGTTTTCGTATACATATTTATAGTGTAAATCATTATGAGAATAGTCGCCATCGGGCCTGAAAATTTCTTTCAAGATCGTTGGAACAACGTAGACACGATGCTGGTGATGGTCGGTACTGTTTTCTACTTTCTTTCTCAAAACTCAAACGCTAACCCTATAACGGCAATGAGTCGAATCTTTCGAATTGCAACTTTGCTGCGACTGATCTCGCACAGCAACTACATGAAAAATGTAAAACTATAGATTCTGCACAAGATCAAAAATATCTTTAGCATATTGCTCTAAATCTTTCCTATAATCTTTAAGTTCTTCCCTATGTTTCTGTTTTTCTTTTTCATTTACTCCATTTTCGGCATGGAGGTGTTCTATAATTCATATTAAACTGATGGCAATCCGGCCTATAATAACTACATCCAATATTCTAATTTCCAAACTTTCCTGCATTCACACCTCATTATGATGTAAGTACTCACTGAGGCTGGCTGGTCGCAAGTTGCCTTCGATCACTCCTGGCGTAATGCGCAATATTTCTCCTATGTGATGCTATTCTTCATGTTTATGCATCTCTCGATAGTGTATATCGTTGCTATCATCATCAGAGGTATCTTTTGGGAGATATTCTTTACAGTTAACAAGATATTTTAAGAGAGGAAATGCGAGACAGCTCAGGAGGAGACCAGAGAAAGGGAAATTGCTGAAAAGACTGAGGAGTTTAAATAAATTAGCGAATTAATGAGCAACAACTAGTCCATCATTCCCAACTCTATAATCAAGCGAAATCTAGTGTAAAACAAACTGGACATCTAAATTTTTAAACAGCTAAAACTCACCAATAAAAAGTAGGCTTGCAGGGCGAGTAAACCGAAATCTCATATTCGCAGTCAAATGGTTGAAAAGATAATCGATGAGTGGAAGATCAACATCAAAGATTTAGATGTCAGCCAAGATGTGAGATAACGGTATAGAGGTAAGAATAAATCGATTAAATTTCGCAAAATGCCAAGTTAATTCCTTCAATCGAGGAAAAAAATATCGCTGCATGAAATCGAAGAAGTCGAGGAGGAAGACTTCGAGAGTGAAATTGAGGATTTGCTCAATGGGTTGATCATCAGTCCCAAGATATTGTATAATGAAATCGTTGCATATCCGAAGATTTTCGTTGATTTCCTCAACTCTAAACTAATAAAGCCAGAAACACTGATAGACAGATTTCAATTTGATCTAAACTTGCATCCGCTCTATAACCAGAAATCGATGTACTACCACATTTATTAAATCCATGCTCTGCTCAACATTGAAACTTCCAAACGATAACAGAAATCTATGATTATTCGAGGTCTTTATTAGTAAAACGTAATTACTGAGGAAACCGTTGAAAAACTAATCAAAAAGAGGTTGCAGGATAAAATATTCAAAATTGATACGAATGGCACCTTGAGGAGACTGTTTCTGTCGGAAACCAATGAGGACCTAATCAAAAAATTTGAGGTTGAATACTTCTCCGATTTGTATGGCAATACTTTTAAGCAAATACATAAATTGACCTTAGAGCCTCTGATGCATTTTACTGCGACTCTAGTATATTCCCTCCGCAGCATCCTACGCTACCCACAGATCGACAACACCTAATTCTTTCAAATGATCACTCACATTGAGGATCAGATCAGCAATAAATTACTAAAGCGTGGTTCTCTCTTCAAATTCGTTTATAAGATCGATAACTAGAGTGATATTTGGTTCTCCATTGAGTATAAATTACTGCAGGAGATGCGAGTTCATTTCATCAAGACAGGCATCTGGGCCTATACCAAGAAAATGACTGATGAGCAAGTCTACTACGCCCGAGATGTCTTTAACTGGGATCTAGAACAGCATCCCAATCGAAAAATATGCGAGCAATACATCAAGCGCTTCTACCAAAGTTTCGAAGGGCTTGCTTTCAGTTTATTGGACTAAAACGAATTTTTCCGGTCCAATCCAGTAGATCATATATACGATCTCTTTATCCAAAACTTTGACGTGCAACAGGTGTCTCGCTTCAAGACTAAAAAGTTGTAGATATCCAAAATAATGGTCGTTATCCTCTCCAAATAATAGGAGAGGGAGGATTTAGGTTTAGCTCCTTTGGATTATCCCATCTCGGACATCATCGTGCCTGATAAGATGCGATAGAAGAAAACTATGGACTTCACCTTCGATTAGTCGGACAACTAAACCTATGAAAAGCTGAAAAACATTGCTGCAATGGACGTGGAAAAGATTGTGGAGAGCGAAGGACTTCCTTTTTCGTATATCGTGAACTTGATGGAAGAAATCTCGGATATGATAAAGATTAACGGTCAAAATTTTATCTATCAGATCTAGTAAGTGCTCAATGACCAGTATGATAAGATAAACTATGAGTAAAAGCCAGAGGAGGGCAGCATCATGCGCTAGAACATTTGATGACTATGCCGGGGAGAAGTAATTGATTAACTCATTATATTAATTTAAGTTTATATTGTAAAATTAAATATGTTCGTTAATTTATCGCCATAAAGGGCAATATTCATCATTGGTGTCATACAACTTTAATGATAATTTTCAAAGTCGAAACTACTGTAAAATAATAATCAAATATCAATGATTCATATTTATTAAATTTCCTCTGAGGGAAGTCTGATTCTCCTTTATATGTCCCTATTATGTAGTGTTTGAGCAGCTAATGATTTGGATTGAGATCTTTTGATGAGTAATATGCTGATGATTCCAAAAGACATGGTGCAGATAACGAAGTATATCTTTTTCTTACGAAAGTGCTTCATTTTAAGATCGTATTATTGGAGTTAAAATAAGTTTTGGTCTTGATTTAGCTTAAAATTTTATAATTTGTTGGAGTCAAAGCTATGGGCTGATTCTACAAAGGGATTCTAGATTGTTAGAGATTAGTTTTATGGTGCAGCGACTACAGTTAAATTAATTAAACTATTTTAAGTTTGCAGAGAGGTATTTGGATAAGTAGATGATTAGTTAATTCCATTGGTATTGTCAAGCAGTTGAATGGAGCGAATAAGGGTAGAAATGAAAGAAGTGAAGAGAATCTTTTCAGTTTTGCTAGCCAAATCGCTGTCATCGGAGAGATATTCATCTTAATTTCTAAGTTTGTTGTGTTTTGCCATTTAGTCTCCACTTTTAATATGATTAAAGCCGTATATTTGTTTATTTTACCCCTTAAATAATTATACTTGAGCTGAAACATTAGGAAAATCATTGACCCGCAGTATCTTGGAAGACTTTGGAAGCGTAGGAATAATCGGTATTGCTGTCTATTGATCAATTTAATTAACATTATAGATTGTCTTCGTATTATAAAATGAGCTTTGATCTATTTTTATATTCATTTCTTTGTTATTCTTCAATTTATCATTGATTATTTGATTGGATTCCTGTTGGGATATTTCAATCATTGGCTTTCTGTATTCATCTTCAATGTTGTTCCATGATTCATGATTGGGAGTTTGGATTTAGTGTGTGAAAGTGTTAAAGTTCTGCTCCAATGATGTGAATGCATCCTTTTATGAAGCAGAACTTGCTTAATTTACTTGGTTCATAATTGATGAATCAATGAGGATATTGTCACTATTAATTCCTTTTAGATTTGAATGCAAATTGAACATCAAGCCCGAGCCATCAACAGGGGTAACTAAATTATTTTAAATCCTCCAATTCTCAGCCATAAACTAAGCCATTGTCATCCATATGAGAGGGAGAATGTAGAGCAGAAGCATGAACTATTATCTATCAAAATTAATGAGAAAGTAAATATTATATTGACAGAGCTTTAGTAAATCATCATCATCATTGTATTGAGATCAAATATCGCCACATTCTTTGACTTCACTCTCCTAGATCAATTCATTGACTGAACGAGAATCTGAATAATAGAATATGTACAAATTAAATCTCTTGATTAGTTCATTTCTGCCTTCTCAAGCAGTTTGAGCTTGTTTTTGATTTCATCCAATTTGGAAAGGGAAAATTCATCAATTTGCTTTTATTTGTTGACATATTGCTTCTCTAACTCAGATATCTAACAGGCCATATTGGGTGAAAATCCATCATTGATAAAATGTCTCGCATGTCTAAGAGAGGACTATTATTTTTCTATAAAATTTGGAAGGGTGTCCCAAATGTTAATGATCCTTGTTTTAAATTGACTTAATTTGCTTTTGATGCTGCTGTTGAGTACTTATTGTTATTTTTACTCTTGAGACAACTGCATCTCAAGTTTATATTTGATGTTCTTAAGAACTTTGAGATAGGTCGCTCCATTCTTCTAATTAGGAACCGTATATTGATTTTTAAAGTAGTGATTTTTCTTCCATTACTAGCATTCACTCCTCTATTCACTCACTTTAATCGCTTGCTAGCATTTGACTATTTATATATTCTTCAAGTTTAGCTGATTTTATAGTTGGAGCAGAGTGTAAGCGCTTTTGCCGTTCTCACTGTTCATCTTGTATTATTGTCTAATTACTAGATCGACGAGCTGCTGAAATTAAGTTGCTACTCTCCCAGCACTTTTCATGATTTCTGTAATAATACACACATCTTCATATATTTTTTCCTTGAATCGACTGATCATTTCGCAAATCCGAATTTTAACATCTTACATCTCTCGAATGGAAAATGTTTTAGTAGTGAGCTAGCTGATTTGTAGCAAGTATAAAGGGGCAAACAGTGAAGAGAGAGTTGAAAGAGTTCGTTCGATATAATTGGACTCAACGATGAGTTATTGATAATAGTCCGACGTAATTTTGTATGTCTTTTTCCCTATTGGTTGCATTATTAATATTTATACTGGCTAGTAATTTTAGTCAATAAAGCATGAATGTTTATCATTCAAATTAAAATTTATTTGATCTTAATCTCGATAAAATTCTGCTCTAATTTCATTATTAAAATGTATTCAAAAACCAAAAGTTTAAAACATCGGTAAAATATCGATATTCTTCTTAATTATGAAGTCCCTACTTATATTCTCCATCAATCGTACGCAAATTATTTATAAGCTGGTAAAATTATTTTGTATTTTACCATATAACAATTATCAGTAAATTTCTGTATTATTCTTTAAGTTCATTTATATTCTGAGAAATGAAGGTGAACAGAAATATTGATTAAAAAGCCAGAGAGAATGTAGAGCTTGTGCTAAACCAGTTTGATAGGTTTCTCCATGAGCATCATTAGACTGACGCCTGCTAAGATAAAGAAATTTTGAAAGAGTGGCGTCTTTTTAAGAGTGTCATAGAAAAGAATCCCACGGATATCGAAGCACATCAAGCCTATGTTGATAATATGGAGGATTATAATAAGGATGATACTAAATCATACAACAGTTCTGTAAAGGGAGTTCGAAGTACAAATGCATCAAACCGTTCGTAAATAAAAAAGAAAGTTGAACCTTCTTTTCAGATTGATAAATTGAAGATGAAGAGACTAGTCGGTTAGTTGATGAATTCGATGGAAAGAAGCAATAAAATCATTTGCAAATTTTGATAGTTCTTTATCTGTCTTTTTATGCTATTACTAATCAAAACAATTTGAATGCTTTAGTATTAAGCTTCTTTAAGATGGTCTTTAAACAAAATATAATTTAATCAAGGTCCTCCACATTCATCATCAACCTTGAATAACGATGAAGCCATTCTTAATTTTGTTCATTATTATTTTTTTATTATTAAAATGTTCAGTTAATCAGAGTTAATAGAGAGGGAGAGAAGAGCGCTCTGCACTCTCGCTTAAATTAGCAATGAAGATGAGAGGATGATGTGCTATCATTGGACTAAAAAAGATTAAACCAAGAAAATCAAAAGCCATAATAAAGATAGACAGCACCGTGTTTCAGCAAATATATAAAATGTAAAGCCGGAAAAGTTACCGATGATAATCGCCAAGAATAATTTAAACGAAAACAATTCCAGTTTTATTAAATCGAATCATCGATTAAACAACTACATTCTTTTTGAAAAGGGATTAGGCGCCTATGGTACTGTAAGCTTTAATAAGAAGAGAGGACGATACCTCGAGGAGAATAGCAAATTCATTAAATTATATTCGGAAAGTAGTGAGCAGGAGATAGATTTGGTGAAGGAATGGCTGAGCATAAAAAAGTAAAGTTGTAAAGAGTACAATTCTCTTCTATGCAAGCGTAAGAAGTCAACAGTGAAGGAAGAAAACTATAAATGTCTATCAATTAAAAATATTCTTTGAGATACATGATTTAATGTATGACCCTCTCTTATTATTATTCAATAGGATTTATGTCTCACAAATAATCATTTTTTATAAAATAGAAAGTTTATCATTTTTACAAATATGGTTTAATACGATTCCAAACTTTAAAAGAATAATATTAGACTATTAAAATTATTTTTATAGTTATCACTATTATAACTAGGTCGGTCGACTTCAAACTAAGAAAGCTAAGCTGCTGAGATGATGACTCCAACAAAGTTTTTTAATCTATCTTTTTGTATTTTGGCTGATTTTCTCTTTTTGATATTTGGCAAGTATAAGTACTCATTGCGCTTCCCTCCTTCTGATAAACATATTTTCCTTTGCAGGTTTATTAAGACACCCAAAACAATTTATTCTTCCCAAAATTTGACAAAAATTCTATGAACTATTAATCTAAGAAGATCCGATGCTGATAGCTATGTTCCTAATGTCATACTTATTGTATATATCTTATTGCTGGAGTCATTCATATCAAGAGTTCCGCATTTATTTTTGACCTGAATAGTTCAAGCAATTCGTAAAATATTTCCACTAATCCTATATTTTACTGTTCGACATGGAATAGACGATTGCTGAACCGAGTTCTTCGATAAGGATTAGCATCTATGGAAGTATTTCTAACTTGCAGCATCCTTATTTGTATTATTTTTAATATCGTAAATGGCTTAATTCCTTTTACTGCTTCATTTCATATATTTCCTTTAATATTAAACCATCAAATAATTTAATAAATTAAATAGATGCCTTTAAATTGACATAATTTCATTATCTTTTCTAAATCAGCACTAATATTGTCTGAGTCAATTTAAAATACAGCTAGAATAAGAATTTGTTGGAAAATGATGGAGGTTATATTTTTAATAAATAGCAAAAATCAATTTTTATCTTTTAACAAATATTGAAAAAAATATTGGAAAAATGAACTAATTTTGTTTAGCAAAGCCAATAGACAATTATAGATCATCACATGGCATTTTGATAATTTATAAAAATATTGTAAAAGGATAACGATAATATCCATCATAACATCCAATATTGGAGCAGAGGCCAGGCATACTAATATAGTATTACAGGTGCATCTAATCCCACTTGTGGCTGCCAAAACAACTCCGAATTCATGTTCAACTCTTCCATATTCTAATCTCTGCTTTCCACATCGATATTTACATTTTAAACATTTTAAACATTTTTATGTTCTATTTCGTTTTCCAATTTTTGTTGGCATTTCAATCCATTAGCATCTCTAGCCTTGCTCCTCATGCGCTTGTTGAGTAGTTTTCCAGTCTCTTTGAAGGTCTTTACGATTAGCTTGGCCGTTGACAATTTAATGCTTAATTGTTTTGCAGACCTTGTCACGGGTATTCCCTTACAGATAACATCTTAGACCAAACTTCTTCTTCTCTGAATAACGAAAGTGTTACCTTAATGGAAATTTTAGCATATTTCTTGTTGAGCCAGCTCATGCCTTTCTTCGTTTATTTAAATTAATTATAGCTTAATTAAACAGCATTTCATTTCCACTGTGATAGTATTCGAAACGTTGCGATTGGATATCGAAACGGAAATATTCTTTGGAATAGTCTAAGACATCAAACAATTAACTCGGCAATAAGATTTAATGCGATTTTTGATTTATTCATAAACGAGTTCTAAGAGTGGAAGAAGAAGAGGAAACTGATTATATTTAAAGTAAAAATCATTTTAGTATGATAATTGCTTAGATATTGTGCATTATTGCCTAAAATAGAACTCTAAATAACCACTTGTTTAACATTTGGTATTTTCGTTTGAGGGTTATTAAAAAACAAGAAAGTTTTATAGAACATACTGAAAGACAATTATGCATCTTTTAAGCTATATTTATGTTATATGTATTTAAAAATAAGCCCTTTTCGTTTGCAAAATATCGAAATCAATATTTTTAAAAGATAAATAATTTTTAAAAGCTGATCCAATATAATATTTAAAAATTAAAAATATTATGAAAGCCATATACTGCCATCTTAATGCAAGAATACCAGCAATGCTTTAGTAAAACTTGAATGATAAGTCTGCAAAGTATAATTATCATTTTGAGTCCATTAATATCTATCCTATCATAAAATACACTGAAAATTTCATGAGTTGGATGACGTGGATGGTAAATTAAGCTGACAGACAATAAAACATTATATGAATAATTTTCTATTTTAGAATTATTAGTAAGTAATATAAATCATTTTCATGAATGATTAAAATAAATTTATAAGAGAACCCTTGAGGTTTATGATCGAGTATTAAATGAGTATTGACAATATGACAATCTCAGAGGTTTTTAATGGCTACATAGCAAAATTATTATGTTTTGCTTTGGATCTCCATGCTGAAATTATTAAACTCCTTGGAACGGTCCTTTCAATCTGAAGATTAAAAACCTGTGATGTCGAAAGATGTTATCTTGAATTTGTAGAGAATTTGTATTTTTTTTTAAATAAATTCGAAAAGATTCAAAATTTTATCATGGTAATATCTCTTATAAATCTTAACTTATATATTTATTATCTTAAATTAATATATCATAATCTGGTAAATAACCTATAACAGTCACAATTCTCCGAGCTTTATAAAAATAATATCATAATGGTTCAAACTATTTTATTTTAGTAATAGCACTTTATCCATCTATATCTCTTCAGGCTTTCACTATCAGCAAAAACATGCATTAGAAAAGATAGAAGATCATATTCGCTAAAATAATTCATAAACAGCATCTAGATCAATCAAGACGCTAATTTAGAGTATTATTTGGCATGGTAATCATGGAATATATTTCATGGCAGCCTATTTATAAATCAAAGTTGAGCTGATCAGATTGCCTCATCAGTTCAATCTCTTTGGATGCTGCTGTCATGAGTATGTTATCAGTCAGGTACTCTCCTGAGTAGTATTCACAATCAATGTGATGCTTTTTTATTTATTGATCAAAATATAGGCTAGTTCCTTCAGTGTATTTACACCAAATTAAAATAAATTCCTTTCTTTCATAACTAGGCATAAATATAGTAAGAATAGTCGCTGCTTCCGATATGATGGCAAAAGACGAAGGATGAACCGTTGCAAAGTCAGTTAGAGTTCAAAATATTTGGCCCAAATCGAAAGATGACATGCCGTAAATTACAATAACCCTTGACTTATCAAACCTTCAGAGAGTCGAATATAAAAGCAGCTGAAATAACATCTAATAGCATTGCCTAACTAATTCCTTCTTGAGGAATTAATAAAATCATAAATATTCGTATTTTATTAATATTTGTATTTCATACTATCAAGACTATTTTGCCACATTCAATACCAATAAAAAGAGAATGATAGCAATCATAATAAGAGGAATCCAAGAGATGTAGATAAAAACAATATTATAACTGATGTAAAATCATTCTCAGTTTGAGACAATATTTTGAGTCAGGTCTACCTCATCAGCGAACTTCTTTTTGAGATAAGGATTTTTGGCATTTTTGTTGTTCAATCTATCTAAGCGGCGCTTGCAGGCCCGCTTCTCAATAACGCGTTTTCCCCGCAAGTCCGCCCTTCCATTTGTGTCTCTCTGCAAAATTTATTGCTGAATAATATCGTCATTTATCTTGTCACTCCAAATGTTGATATCGTCCATCTTCATTACAGGTTCTACTGAGGTCTCCTCTTCATATTCCATGAATTCTGACTAGTAGGTATTTCGAAGATCTTTAGCTATGGCTATTCTTCCTGCCCTAGCTCCATCACCCTTATTGCGTTTGGTGAGTTCAAAGCCAAAGAAAAGTTTGAGTAATCCTTTCTGGTTAGGCACATCGTAATCCTTGCTGAGAGTGAGATTGTTCACATCTTCTCTCAAATGATCTTCGATAAGGTGGAACCTCTTTTCTGCATCAATCATGGTAATTTTTCCACGAATATCCATTTATCCAAATATTTTGTCGATCTTACTCATCTGTTATTCAATTTCAGTAAAAACGGAGGAACTATCGAACTCGCAGCTAACTTTGCTATTCCAGTTGCGGCATTGCTCGCGAAGGATATCTTAATTGCGGTTCATGATGAGTTGTTCATAACTATCTCCCTTGGATATTAATAGAATGAATTTGCTGAATAGTACATTGTTTTTGTAGGCCTTCTCCAAATAGGAGCGATGCTATTCGTAGTTCGGTATGGTTAATGTGATATAAGGATATGATTTGAACAATATCCTATCACTACTGTTGTTATGACTAACATTCTGCTGAATTTCTTCCTGCAAAAGAACTTCCTCAGAAATTCTGATGCGTTTGAAAATATTTCTCAGGTCTTTCAGCACTAACTCCTTGTGCTGAACACCGACTGAAGCAACTGCTAAAACTTTGCGCATTGTAAATATAAAAGAAAATGAATGTAAAAATATAAGACTATTGTTTTTGTCTATACTTACAATTAACAAAGAATTTATTAATTACCGACAAAACTATAAAAATAGGATAAGTTTAAAAAATAGAATAAAATTATTTTTTATTTATTATTAAAGTTTCTTTTCAAATGATTGGTTAAAATAATTTATAGAGATTATTTTTATCAAATTTTATGTTATTTGGAGTTAATTGATAATTTGAAGATCAACTCATTTGAGGTGGCATAAAGATATTAGATAGGATGATATTTATTCATGCCTCTTATAGGGTAATATAAGCTATGTTCTTTTCCTTAAAATATTTTTGTGAAAAACTTATTACTTGAAGATGAGATGGCTATTGTCCTACTTTCTTTTAAAAGGGTTTAGTTAAAATTAATAATTTGAATAATTGACATAAAGACCTCAATATTAATTCAAATTAACTAGGAACACATTCAATTTTATTAAAATTAACGGCAATAATTAAAAATCAGTTTAAGATATTGAGTTAATCAATCGGAAGAAATCTATAAATAAATTGTCTTGGTCAAAGTTATTCACAAAGTAAATGGAGAATTATTTTACGTTAATATGAGCAATCAATCTTATCTGACTTTTAATAATTTATAAAATGGAGGAGTTAGTGTATACAAAAAGATTAATACCAATTAATCATTGTTCCGAATAAATTCTCTTTTTCTGATTATTGATAATGTTGTTGATATTAAATACCGTTAATGCTAGATTAAAAGAGACGAATGAATGTAGAAGTTATTAATAAATGCAATAAATATAAAAATATCATAATATTTCAAATATTTCAGAAGTCTGAACTATAATTTTATTAGGAAGTGATTCTCTTAAATTTATACTACTCTTATTTTATTATTAATAAATTCGAAATTAATTTTATTGTCTACTTTATAAGCCAAACAGAATTATATTCACTTCTTATAAGCAAAACAATCTGTAGGGCAGGTGATAACAAAAAAATAAAAGATTTGTCAGTGTATAAAATCACATCTTTTTTTACATTTTTCCGTTTCAACCTAATAAAATTATAATTATGAGTAAAAAAACGGAAGATTAAGTCATTCCGACAAGAAGAACATTTAAAGTCAATTCATTAGAGGAGGAATTGTAGAAAGAGGAGAAAAATAAACTGTAGAGAGATTTATAGGATCTTTAGGCACCTTTCAAAACAGATGATAACATTCTC